>Ga0206679_10000671_pt1 | contig 28771 bp, 29 predicted proteins | sample M110012015metaG_FD_155464 | JGI IMG/M metagenome (GOLD analysis project Ga0206679, IMG submission 155464) | Ammonia-oxidizing marine archaeal communities from Monterey Bay, California, United States - M1 100m 12015 | ecosystem: Environmental > Aquatic > Marine > Intertidal zone | place: USA... | reverse complement strand
ACCACACGATACGGGAATGGTAACCTTAGCTGGAACACAAAATTTTACAGAATTTGAATTACATGCCCGTGCTATTTTAGGAATTCCTGTTTCAGATATTCCATTGGTTAGAAATGGAGCATCTGCAGTAATACTGGCAGAAAATGAAAATAGTAATTGGCCAACTTTTACAGGATTAGAAGAAGCTGCAAAATTTAAAAACACGGACTTTAAAATTTTTGGGAAACCAACAACTAGGCCTTACAGAAGAATGGCAGTTGCCTTAGCTTACGGCACAAAAAACTGCTCTGAATTAGTAGAAAAGGCAAAAGAAGTTGCGGATAACATAAAGGTAGATTAGTAAATCTGATTCAAAATATTCATCAACATTTCTTTTTCTTCAAAAGGATTCTCATATATCACATCATCTTTATTTTTATCTAACCAACGTACGATTTCTTCATTATTATCAAAATAGTATCTATCCTTATAACCATTTCCATATTTAAAAACAAAATATAATTTATCATTTTTAACATAAAATTCGTTAGTTATACCATTCATTTTTATTTTAGCACAGAAATGATTATTCTCAGAAGGATACATTAATATAGAATAAATAGTGATTTGTTTATTCATTTTTGTTACTATTAAATCATCCCATATATCTTTTAATACATAATAATCCTCTCTAATAATTTTAACAATTTCTTCTACAGTTCTTAAATCTGGCTCATACTCCCCTTCTATCGACTCCATTCCCATACTTGCTAATTCTTCCAAATCACCAAAACAAGATATCATCATCATTCCAGCTTCCTCATCACTCATACCTTCCATTTCTCTATCTGCAATTTGATAAGACTCAAAATCTTCTGCTATTTTTTCACATACGCAACTTGCAAATTCTTCAATAGTAACTCCCATTGAAGGTAACATGGCTTCAAATTCAGAATCATTCTTCAATTCTGATAAGACATCATATTTACATTTTTTTAAATCAGAAGATGACCAATCTCCTTTTCTTGATATTTTCCCATCACAAGATACTATCAGTAAAGCAAGGGATAATAAGTAAAGAGATGTTTTTATTAAATTATTCATTTTAATTATTTTTAGATTGATTATTAGTTGACGAATATAGTTAATTATTCTAAGTTATTTTTTATTTACCCAATCACCATGTTCTTTTATAAGGTCAATTAAAGCCGTAACGGCTTTTTCTTCTGGGATGTTTTTTTCTACAACAGTTTGTTCTTTATAAAGGGTAATTTTTCCTTTTCCGGTACCTACATAACCGTAATCTGCATCAGCCATTTCACCTGGTCCGTTTACAATACAACCCATTATTCCAATTTTAACTCCTTTCAAATGGTGGGTTTCCTTTCTTATTTTTGCGGTGGTTTCTTGCAAGTCAAATAGGGTTCTTCCACAAGAGGGGCAGGAAATGTATTCTGTTTTGGAAATTCGTGTTCTACTAGCTTGTAATATTCCAAATGCCAATGAGTTTACAGATTGGTCGGAACCACAATTTTCAGCTGCAATAAATATCCCATCTCCTAATCCATCTAAAAGTAATGCCCCTAAATCAGAACTTGCTGAAAGTTGTAATTGTTCTACTGATAAATCACCATAAGCCCTCCCAATTATAACAGGAGTTTTTATTCCGTTATTCATTAGTTCAGTAAAGAGTTTCCTTTGCTCGGCTACTCCATTTTCGTTATAAGTATCTATCATCAAAACAACTGTTGTGTCTGTTTTTAACTTTGTAAAAAGTTCTTCACTCAAATCAGATAAACATACATAAACAATATTCAGTTTATCAGATAATTCCGTTTCATCCAAATAGTCGTTAACCGTTAAAAAAGGATATCCTTTTTTATGTTCCAACCATTTTTTGTAATTGTAAATAATTCCTAAAGTTCCCGGTACTTCAAAATCTACCTCATGATTTCCTACAAAAACATAGTCGGCCGCCATATCGGTAAGGTGCCATTTATCCAAAGGAACAGAATAGTTAGAGCCAATCCCAAAAAAAGATGCTGGAGTAATTTTTTCTTTCAGACAAAAATCCACCATAACAATCGGAACATTTTTACCTCCAATATTTAGGACTTCATTTGTTTCTCTTCTTACATAATCAAAGGAATGTAAAGGGTTTTCTGTAATCTCTTCTATTTTTTCATGACCTTCAATCTCTTCAAAATGAGATAATAGTTGCTCGGCAACTGGCATTTCAAATTCTGGAGCTTCCGTTAAAGAAACTCTAATTGTGTCTCCTAACCCATCCGCTAACAGTGTTCCAATCCCCACTGCTGATTTTATTCTTCCATCTTCTCCTTCCCCCGCTTCTGTTACTCCCAAATGTAATGGGTAGTCCATTCCTTCTTGTATCATTTCAGCAACTAACATTCGGTAGGCTTGTACCATTACTCTGGTGTTGGACGCCTTCATAGAAAGGATAATTTCATGATAATCTTCATCACGGCAAATACGCAAAAATTCCATTGCCGATTCTACCATTCCTTTTGGAGTATCTCCATATCGGCTCAAAATCCTATCTGATAAAGAACCATGATTTGTGCCAATTCGCATAGCTGTTCCGTGCTCTTTACAAATTTTTACAAGAGGTGTAAATTTTTCTCTTATCCTTACTAATTCAGCATTATAACTTTCATCCGTATATTCAATATCCTCAAACTTCTTTTTGTCGGCATAATTCCCAGGATTTACCCTTACTTTTTCTACTATAGTAGCCGCAATTTCTGCTGCATTTGGGGTGTAATGAATATCCGCAACAATAGGAGTAAAATAGCCTCTTTTCGCTAATTCTTCTTTTATATTTTTCAGATTGTGGGACTCCTTTTTACTAGGAGCAGTAATCCGAACTAACTGGCAACCTGCTTCTATCATTCTTATGGATTCTTCCACCGTAGCAATAGTATCCATAGTATCGGTAGTAGTCATGGACTGTATTCGGATGGGATTGTTCCCTCCAAAAATAAGGTTTCCTACTTTTACTTCTCTCGTTTTAAAACGGGAATACTGACTTAGTGAATTACAATATTTCATTTATTGAATTACAATCTTTTTAAGTGTTGCGTTATTATCTATAGAAAGAAAATAAATACCTTTTGAAAGTGTGCTTACATCTATTCTTTGTGTAGTGGAACTTTTCACTTCTGTAGTTAATATTATTCTACCTACATTGTCTGTTATTATTATCTTGTTTATCTTATCTAAATTTCCATTTACAAAAATTTCATTCGTTGCAGGATTAGGAAATATATCCAGATTTAATATCTCCATTCCCTCTTCAGAGAGAAGTTCATCTACCCTAAACTCGTAATGTATAAATCTACCAAAATCCCCCTCAAAAGAATGTAACCAACTTGCCCCAATTTCTCGGAATTTAAGATAACCCGCTCCATCACTATTTGCCCAGAAATCAACACCATCATCATCTGTATCTGTTACTCTAAAAGTATAACATCCCTTGTCAAATACAACTGTGTCTCTAAATTGGGTGTTTGAGACAATATCTCCACTAGCAAATAACGCTATACCATTATTATCTAAAAACTCCCAAGAAGTTTCTGATATTTGAGTAAAATTATTAGTTACACCACTATTTGTTTTAGTCCAAACCGTAAATGAATTAGGATATTGAGGAACCGGTTCGAAAGTAGTGCTACTATTATTATTATGAATATATTGATCGGTAGAAGAATTAGGAGCAGATAATTCAACATGGAAATTATTACCATTTGAAGTCATATTTATCCACAAAGAAGAGGGATCTGGTAAAGTAATAGTCTCTGTTTCTAAGAAGTTAAGGTTTCCACTCCATGTGTAAGTTTCTTTATTTGGAGAATTATTAATCCAATACTCAACAGTAAGGGAAGTTAATACATCCGAACCCGTATTCTGTATTATAATTTTAGGTTTAGAACATACTGGATTTTCTTTTTTATAATTCACTTTATTAGTTGGAGAGAGAATATCCATAATTGCAGCATCTAAAGTGAAATTAGGCATTCCATAACTCACTAATTGGCTACTTACCCAATAATTTGATGTACCAGAACCTCCATTAATATTATAATCGAAAAGATGAGATTGACCAGCAGATAAATAAGAAATATCTACTTCTTGTAAATCGGTAGCCATTCCTGGGCACCATCCAGCTCTATCATAAATCCAAGTACCTCCTTGCGGGAAGATGGGGTTTTCAGAACACTCCTTCCAAACCTTCCAGTTATCTGCAACTACTCCATTAACTTCAATTTTATGAAACTGAGGGTTGAACTCCCCTTGTTGACCATGTCCTGTAATTACAGTTCTTAATTTAAAATTATCTGCATTTGGTAACAATATATGACTCCTAGGTTCAAAGGCATCATCATTTTGTATTTGAGTATAGTTTTTACTTTCTACCTTCCAGATATTTTGCATTTCTAAAACATCTCTTGGTGGAGTACCGACAATAAATAAAAATTTAATATCCATATCTTCTTGCCATTGTCCTCCTGCATTCATAGTTATTCTTTTTTGACCATTAAAAATAGGAGCATAATCAGTCATGTCAAAATACCAAGTTTTTCCGTTTACTCCTAAATCTAAACCTATACCATAAGGAGTTACAAAAGACATAATCTGAAATGCCATAGGATACCTTTTGTAATAAGGTAAATCTGTAATATTTATGGTTCCATCTATATTTGTAGGGTTAGAACTAATAACATTTCCATTTGCGTCAAATAAATAAGATACTGCTTCCCAATAGGTATTTATAGAAATAGTTGCAATACTATCATTTTGAAGAGTTCCCCAATTAGGAACAATGGCATATTCTTTTACAGTATTTGAGGTTGCAATAAGAGAATCTAAAATAATGTTTGTAATGACAGTAGAAGTATATTGTCCCTGATAAAAATTAATATTTGGTCTAAAAGTAGTAGAAGTAAAAAATTGATTTATTTCATGTCCTCTATCAAAATTCCAAACTACATTTCCTGAGAAATTTGCAGTTTGCTGATTTATTGTCTGATCTGAAGAGGTTGTTCCTATTCCTTCATTTAAAGGGTAGTGTGCAAGTAAATTAGCATAGTCAGGATGTGTATTATCTATTCTTTTATTCATCCAATTATAGATGTCTGATTGAGAAATTTCTTTATCAAAAACTCTGAATTCCTTTATATTTCCATCCCAAAAATTACCATTTGCATTTCCTTGGCTAGCAAGTTTCATAGATGAAATATCCATAGTTCTTGTATGCCCTGTTCCACTATGCCAAAGTTGTCCGTTTCTGTAAATTTTAAGACTTCCAGTATTGGTGTTTTTGGTGAAAGCCCAATGACTCCATCCACCAGTGTATTCATTTAAATTTGCAGCTTTATCAATTCTGTCGTAAGAAGTAGTCCCTGAATTTCCACAATCCCAGTACATTCTTCCATTACTCCATGGGAAATGTATGTTTAATGTTCTTTTCCCAGTCGGGTCATACGCTTCCAGAATGGTAGTGTTTTGTGGAAGTACATTTTCATCTCCATTTATCCAAAAAGAAACCGTTACCTCATCAGATATATTTCCCATTACAGAAACTGGAATATCTATACTCTCAGAAGAGTTTACCGTGATATGATTTCCATCAGAAGAGTATAAAGAAAGATCTTCATTGGTTTGTTCTCCTTCTATAAGAGAAGGAAGTGATGGTGTAGAATTAGTAAAAGAAAAATCAACTATAATGTTAGAAACCGAATCCCATAAAAAAGGAGATGAAAAATGAAATTTATTAATCCCGTTAGATAAACTTGTATTTACGTAATACACTTCTGTAAATCCGTTAGTATGAGGATTGGAAGCGTCTAAAAGAGTGTCTGAAGTTAATTTTAGTTTGATACTTAAAAAGTTTGCATAGCTATTAGTGCTCAGTATATTTATGGATAAAGCCTTAATAGAATCATTAATAAATCCTAAATTATATAACTCTGATGCTTTGTACAAAAATTGTGACTTATGAGATTTTAGAGATGTACTTAATACAAAATCTAAAGAATCTACACCTGATCCAATTGAAGTAGTGTCTTCTGAAAAAGATGATACAATAGTGCTATTCTGTACATACTGAGTGTAATTATATACCGGACTTGCCGAATAATCATATGCACTACCTGAAAAATTAGAAATCGAATGGGAAGGGTAATTAGATAATGTAGAATCTACTCGGGAGGAATCATGTATGTACGTATTGCAAGAATAATCCCATTCCCCACAAGCTACGCCATTCCCTCCAGATGTATTCACTAGAGCATCTTTACACCTCATATTATAGGACATTATTATCTTCTCGAAAGTTAAATTAGGATCATTAGGAAAATGAGCTATTGTATCCCTATCTCCTCCCGACCATGGCCCTGAACCATAAGTCATACTATAATCAAAAGTTTGTACTACAATAGTATCTCCAGGGTTCTGAGCAAAAACATTCAGATTTAAAAATAAAGTAGCTAATAGTAAAAATCTGTTTTTCATTTTTTAAAATTTATTTTATTCATCAATTTCAGTTACTCCACCAGATATAATAAGTTTCATCACTTCAGAAGAAGACCTATCTATTGGTGTTATATTTTTTTTATCTACTACAAAAAGTTGTCCAGAAATAGCATAAGAGTGTGGCATATATACTAAAACCTTACCCTTTTTTATGTTTAAAGATTCTACCTCTTCATTGGTAATAAAACCAATTCGTTCAATAGTAGAGTTTTCATAAATCTTTACTAAAACTGGCTCTGAAAATCCTTTTTTTTGTCCGACAAAAGTATTCATTAAATCTTTGACTGAAGAATAAATAGTTTTTAATAAAGGAGCTCTATTTAACAAATTTTGGAAAAAAGAATTGAAAGGGGTTACAATAATTACCGACCCAATATATCCGAAAAAAGTAATTAATGCCACCATAACTAATAATCCTAAGAATGGTATTTGCAAACTTTCTGGAAGATGATTTCCTATAATCCCATCTAGAAAATTATAAGCTTCTATGATAACCCAAAAAGTAACAGCTATAGGAACCGAATATAGTAATCCTTTTAAAAAGTAATTTTTTATATTATTCATATCGTTAAACTTTTATAATAATTTGAAGTCCTAAAATTAATAATTTAAAACTAATAACAATGAAAAAAGTAATTTTTAGTACAATAGTAATAATGATGATGTTTTCTCCTATTACGAAATCGCAAGTAGTGGTAGTAAAACATAACAAACACAAAGTAGTAAAAGTAAGGCCCAACAAGCCAAAAGTAATTATTATAAAACCAAATAAAGTAAGAAGAAATTATATTTGGATATTGGGGCATTGGAAATGGCAAAACAGAAAACATAGATACGTTTGGATAAAGGGACACTGGAAAAGAAAGAAAAAACATCACAACTGGATTCCTGGAAACTGGAAAAATGTATCCGGAGGACATATTTGGATAGATGGTTATTGGAGGAGATAAACTATTAAAAATTAATGTTGATAAGTTATTTTTTAGTTGCTTTTATCAAGATAGATGGTTTGTAAATTTGGAAGGTATTATAAAACCATAATCTTATGAGAAATTCAATTTTATTATTTGTATTTAGTCTGTTGTTTGCTAGTTCCTGCGTGAGCCCTAAAATACACAATGCTCTAGTTTCAGATTTTGAAAACAAACAACGAAACTTAAATCAAAAAGAAAAGGAGAATCTGAAACTATCTGATGAAGTTGAAGAATTAAGCTCTACAATTGTATTGCTGAAAAATAAAATATCTCAATTAAAAAATGATTCTACGCAAAATGGAAATGCTTTAAAATTATTACAAAGTAAATATGATGAACTAAATACTGCTTACGATTTATTATCGAACCAAAACAGCAGACAAATGTCGATAAAAGCAAAGGAAGCTAAACGATTATTAGAACAATTAGAAGAAGCTCAAACAAAACTATTAGAAAAAGAAGATGAGTTAAATAAATTATCTCAGAGCTTACAAGATAAGGAAAACGAACTAAATAAAGCTCAAAAAGTTCTGGAAGAAAGATCGGCAAGAGTAAGTGAACTAGAAAAAATTATTCGCCAAAAAGACTCTTTAGTAACTGCAATAAAAAAGAAAGTACAAAAAGCCCTAACCGGATTAGAGGGAGATGGATTAACTATTGAACAAAGAAATGGTAAAATTTACATTTCATTAGAGGAAGATTTATTGTTTGCTTCCGGTAAGTATATTGTTAATCAAACTGGTGTCAGTGCATTAAACAAACTATCTGCTGCTCTTTCCAGTCAGCAAGACCTTGAAATATTGGTAGAAGGACATACCGATAATGTAAAAGGGAGTGGTAAAGGAGTAATAAAAGATAACTGGGATTTAAGTGTAATGAGAGCTACTTCAGTGGTGAAAATATTATTAGATAATAAAGGACTAAATCCATTACAACTTACTGCTGCAGGTAGAGGAGAACACAATCCTATTGCTACAAACGAATCTGTTGAAGGAAGAAAAATGAATAGAAGAATAGAAATGATTATTTCTCCTAACTTAGATGATTTATATGATATTTTAGAAGAGTAATTGGAACACCTCTTCAATTTTAGAACATTGTTTTACTTCTATCTTAAAATGAGAGGAATTAAACTTATTAAATTTAGATACAATTATTTGTTTGTACCCTAGTTTTTCAGCCTCCGCTATTCTTTGTTCTATTCGATTTACCGCTCTTATCTCACCAGAAAGGCCAACCTCAGCAGCAAAGCATGTTTGCATTCCTATTGGTAAATCTTGATCGGAAGAAAGTACTGAACAAATAACCGCTAAATCTATAGCGGTATCATCTGGTTTTATGCCTCCAGTTATGTTTAAAAATACATCCTTTACTCCCAATCTGAAGCCACATCTTTTTTCTAAAACGGCAAGTAACATATTCAATCTTCTAGTATCAAATCCTGTAGCCGATCGTTGAGGAGTACCATAAACTGCCGAGCTAACTAAAGACTGAATCTCAATCATAAGCGGACGAGCGCCTTCAATAGTTGCAGCAATAGCAACTCCACTAGTTTCTTCATCTCTATCCGAAATTAGGATCTCTGAAGGATTATTTACCTCTCTTAATCCATTCTGTCCCATTTCGTAAACTCCCAATTCGGAAGCAGAACCAAATCTGTTTTTTATAGTTCGGAGTATTCTGTACACATGGTTTCTATCTCCCTCAAACTGCAGAACGGTATCTACCATATGTTCCAAAATTTTTGGTCCTGCAATAGCTCCATCCTTATTAATATGACCAATTAAAAACACAGCAGTACCTGTTTGTTTAGCATATTTTATCATTTCAGAAGTACATTCTCTAATTTGAGAAACACTTCCTGGAGAGGAGTCAATATGTGAAGTATGTAAAGTCTGAATAGAGTCAATAATCAAAATTTCAGGTTCTACTTTTTCTATTTGCTGAAATATATTTTGAGTAGATGTTTCAGTAAGAATTAAACAATTTCCAGAACTATTCTCTACTCTTTGAGCTCTCATTTTAATTTGACCTTCACTTTCTTCACCAGAAATATAGAGTATCTTTTTTTCAGATGTAAGTGCTAGTTGTAATAATAAAGTAGATTTCCCAATTCCCGGATCTCCACCTAAAAGCACTACTGAACCAGGAACAATTCCTCCACCCAACACTCTATTTAATTCTAAATCAGAAGTTTTTATTCTTTTCTCTTTCGAAAAAGAAATATCATTAATGGAAATAGGGGTACTCACCTTATTGAGTCCATTCCAAGTTTTTGGTTTTTCTTCTTTTGCAATAACCTCCTCTACAAAAGTATTCCACTCGTTACATTGAGGACATTTGCCCAACCACTTTGGAGATTGAGTACCACAATTCTGGCAAAAAAATGCAGACTGAACTTTCTTTTTTGCCATTAATCTTTTTTTATTTTATCTATAATATTTGTCGTAGAAAAACCATCAATAAAAGGAACCAAAATTACTTCTCCACCATTTTCTAAAACTACTTCATGTCCTGCAATTTGGGTTACTTTATAATCCCCTCCTTTTGCCAAAACATTTGGAATAATTGTTTCTATCAAATTTTCAGGGGTTTCTTCTGAAAATAAAACAATTGCATCTACAAATTGAAGAGAAGCAAGTAAAATCGCTCTGGACTGCTGGTCAATAATAGGTCTATTTACTCCTTTCAACTCTTTAATAGAAGAGTCCGAATTTAATCCAATAATTAATCTATCTCCTAAATCTGCTGTATTTGCTAAAACCTCAACGTGTCCCCTATGTACCAAATCGAAACATCCATTTGTAAACACAATTTTTTCTTCATTTTCCTTCCATTTATCAGCCTGTAATTTCAAATCAGAAAGAGAAAATATTTTAGATGCTATGTTCTGTAAGTTTTTCATTAGGATATCTTTTTCTTATTTAAAAATAACATTAGTAAACCTGCAGAACCCATAATAATAGCCACAAAAGTTTGTGCCGTATGCACTACAAATGGAAACAACATTGCAGGATTGTATTCATCATATGGTTTCACACTTAAAACTCCATCCGGAATTTGCAATGCAACTAAACCAATCATTACTATTAAGTGATATGAACCAATGCCGCCAGGGGCAGGAATAACCATCCCTATGCCACCTAATACTAATAAAAATAATCCATCCGAAATACCCAGATGACTTGTTTCCGGAATAGATTGAAAACAAATATAAGTCATAAGGAAATACATTAGCCAAATACTAAAAGTATGAATCCAAAAAGAAGATTTATTTTTCATCTTTTTAATACTCTTAAAACCTTCTTTCAATCCCTCAATAAAATTTGATACTTTCTGATAAAAAGGAAGTTGTTTTACTTTATTTTTGAAAAAATAAACTAATAATATTATTAGAGCAAAAACCGCAACTATAATAAATTTTGTATTTGAAGATTCTGTTTCATCTAAGCTCTGGTATTCGTTTATCGATCTAATTATTTCCCCCGATTTTAATGCTAATGCCAGAAAAATAAAAAATATCAGAAAAACAAAATCAATTACTCTTTCAATTAATATTGTGCCGAATAATTTATCTACCGGTATATTATCTGATTTTTTTAAAGCAGTGCATCTTGAAATTTCTCCTGCTCTAGGTATAAATAAGTTAGTAAAATATCCCACTGAAACTGAGGAGATAGAGTTTATTTTTGAAGTTTTATACCCAAGAGCATCTATAAGTACAATCCACCTCAACCCTCTATTTACATAAGCCCAAGCACCAAACAACATAGATAAAAACACATATAAATAATCAACTTTTAAAAGATCTCTTTGTAAGCTATCCGAGTTTTTCCCGAAAAAATAATAAAGGATAAAAGCCATAAAAGTAAACGATAGTATTACTTTTAGAAAATTAAAGACTCTTTTTTTAATCATGCTGTAAAACTAAAAAATAATATTGTCAATTAGTCGAACTGAAGAAATAGATGCCGCAATACAAGCTGCATTGCCGCCTTTATCCTTAAATTCAGTAATAGGATGTAAAGTTTCTAAAGAAACTATTTCTAAATATTCTAATTTCAAATCAGATTGAATGTTAAATTTATCTGTTGAAAGTTGTTTTAATTCTTCTGCAGAATATTTATCTGAATTTTCTTTTATAAACTGAAGGGTTTCACTTATCAAAATAGCCTTTTGCAAATCTATATCCGACAACCTTTTATTTCTGGAACTCATAGCAAGCCCAGAAATTTCTCTTTTTGTAGGAACTCCAATTATCTCAATTTCTAAATTTAACTGTTTTGTAATATGTTTAATTATCTGCAATTGTTGCAAATCTTTTTGTCCGAAATATGCTTTATCAGGATTTACAATTCTAAATAATTTTTCTACAATAGTTGCCACTCCATCAAAATGACCTTTTCTACCCTCTCCTTCCATAAAATTATTCAGCCCATTAAAATTAAAATGCTTTGCTTTTTCATTTTCTGAATATAAATCCGATACTTCTGGCAGGTATAAAACATCACAATTTTCTTGTTCCAAAATTTCAATATCGTTCTCTATCGTTCTAGGATATTTTTCTAAATCAGTTGAATTATTAAATTGTGTAGGATTAACGAAAATACTACAAATTACTAGGTCTGAATTTGATTTTGCTCTATTAATTAACGATAAGTGACCGTCATGCAACGCCCCCATTGTAGGTACAAAGGAGATGATTTTAAGTTCATTTATCTCTTTCAGATAGGATATAAGTTCTGTTTTTAATTTAAATATTTTCATTTATCAAAATTGTAGAAACAGCAAATCTAATTGAATTGCTTGATATAAAGCATATATTTTCGTAAATTTTGCAATCAATAAAATTCTTATGGGAAAGAAAAAAATATTATTTGCTTCACAAGAGATAAATCCTTACTTACCAGAGACATACATGTCTAATGTAGGATTAAACCTTCCGAAAAACTCAATTGAATTAGGAAATGAAACAAGAGTTTTCCTTCCAAAATTTGGAGTAATAAAGGAGAAAGCCAACAATTTACATGAAGTAATTCGTCTTTCTGGGATGAATTTAATACTAGATGATTTTGATCATCAGTTAATTATTAAAGTTGCTTCTATTCAATCTGCCAGGATGCAGATTTACTTTATTGATAATGATGAATACTTCCCTAAGAAAGTAATGTTTCATGATGAGGATGGTAACTTCTTAAAAAACAATGAAGAAAGAATGATTTTCTATTGTAAAGGAGTAATTGAAACTGTAAAAAAATTAGGTTGGTCTCCAGAGATGATACATTGTCAGGGATGGTTTTCCTCTTTGATTCCTATGTATATTAAAAAAATATTTAATGAAGATCCTTTATTTAAAGATACGAAAGTAATCTACAATGTATTTGATACTGAATTTGAAGGGTCGTTAGATATGGGGATGGTTAATAAATTACTATTTGAAAACAAATTGGAAGAATCTGATTTGGAGCTTTTGAAAGAACCAACTTTCGCAAATTTAAATAAGTTCGCTATAAGTTATTCGGATGCAGTAATTCAAGGTAGCGAAAACATAAATGCAGATGTTTTAGACTATATGAAAAGTAGTGAATTACCATTTATGGGATATCCTGGTGAAGAAGAATATGAGGCTCAATACAATAATTTCTTTGATTCTTTAGTTGAAGAGGAGGAATTAGAACTTACGGAAGAAGAAAAATAATGAACATATTTAGAAAATCAGCTTATCTTTTATTAGGAGCTGTACTATTTGCCTGCAACGACCCAAATGTAATAGGATTAGAGTTGCCAGATGCCGCCAAATTTACAATTACGAACACGGAGGATACCACGAATTTTAATATCTCTACTTTATCTGAAGACAGTTTAAGATCTGATGAAAGTTTACATTTACTTTTAGGTCAGATAAACGATCCTGTGTTTGGAGAGAACAAAGGAGCATTTGTTACTCAGATGCTTTTGCCAGCAAACAATATTGAAGCAATACAAAATGTAGTGGTAGATTCTGTTTTCATCACTTATAGTTATGCCGATTTTTATGGAGATTTAAACGAAAGTAACGACTTAGACATTAGTGTTTTTAAGTTAGAAGAAGATATTTTTAAAGATAGTGTGTATTACTCCAATTTTAATCCCACTATTTCAAGTACAAATCTTGCAATTGGAAACACAATTTATGAAGGAGATTCTTCAAGCTCTGCTTATATAAATATAAAGTTAGATAATTCTGTAGGACAAGAATTAATTGATGCAACTGGAAGTTCTTCTATGATTGATGACGAATCTTTTTTAGAGTTTTTTAAAGGGTTGTATATAGAAGCAAGTGCATCAAACACTATTTTATATCTAAATCCTACTGCAGATAAAAGTAGGTTTAGTGTTTATTATCACGAGATAGATGTAGATACAGCTGTTAGTTTAGATTTTGAGATTGGAGGTAATGCTGCCAGAATAAATTTGTTTAACGACAAGGATTCTTCATTTTTAGTTGAGGAAGAAGAGAGTTCTTATTTACAATCTATGTCCGGTCATAAAGTTAAATTTGAGTTCACTACAGTAGATACTCTTAAACAACAACTATCTGGTAAAGCAATAAACAAGGTAACTATTGATTTTGAGATAGAGGAGGATGATAATTATGAGGCTCATACTAAATTATACTTAGTAAGAGAAAAAGAAGATGGAAAGATTGTATTTCTGACAGACTTCACTATTGAAGGAGATGAGCACTTTGGAGGAGTTTTGGAAGAAGGAATATATAGTTTTAACATTACGAGATACTTTGTTCAACTGATGACTAATGAAGAATATACTGATGTATTATATTTACTTTCATCTGGGGGATCTGCAAACGCTAACCGGACTATTTTGGATGACAAGAAAATATCTATAAACGTTATGTATACAGAAATATAATTATATGTGTGGAATTGTAGGATATATTGGAGATAAGGACGCCTATCCCATTATTATAAAAGGACTTCAAAGGCTAGAATATAGAGGGTACGATAGTGCCGGAATATCTCTTTCAGAAGGAAATGAAATTACAGTTCTGAAACAAAAAGGTAAAGTTTCTGATTTAGAAGAATACTCAGCTGAAAAAAATAAAAACGGAACAATAGGAATTGGTCATACCAGATGGGCAACTCATGGTGTTCCAAATCAAGAAAATGCACATCCACATTCATCTGGAGATAAAAAATTAGCATTAATCCATAATGGAATTATAGAAAACTATGATTCTATAAAAAGAATGTTAACTGAAAAAGGGCATACTTTTAATTCGGACACAGATACAGAAGTACTTATTCATCTTATTGAAGAAATAAAGAAACACGAAAAATGTAGCCTATTTGAAGCAGTTCGTCTTTCATTAAATGAAGTGATAGGAGCATATGCCATTGTAGTAATGGAAGAAGGAAATAAAGACGAATTTATTGCTGCCCGAAAGGGAAGTCCGTTAGTTATTGGTATTGGCAATGAAGAATATTTTATTGCATCTGACGCTACTCCTATTATAGAATATACTAGAAATGTAGTATATTTAGAGGATGGAGAAATTGCAAGAGTAAATAGAAAAGAAAAATTAGAAATAAAAACAATCTCTAACGTAAGCAAAAACCCTTACATACATGAATTAGAGATGAGTTTGGACTCTATTGAAAAAGGTGGGTACCCTCACTTTATGCTAAAAGAAATATTTGAGCAACCAAACTCGGTTTTAGACACTTTAAGAGGGAGGATTAACCCGGAAACAAAAGATGTAAAACTAGGAGGGCTTTCAGATTATGAGCAAAAAATTGCAAATGCAAACAGAATAATAATTGTTGCTTGCGGAACTTCTTGGCATGCAGGACTTATTGGAGAGTATCTATTTGAAGATTTAACCAGAATTCCTGTGGAAGTAGAATACGCTTCTGAATTCCGATATAGAAACCCAATAATAAACGAAAATGATATTGTGATGGCTATTTCCCAATCAGGAGAAACAGCTGACACACTGGCTGCTTTAGAACTTGCAAAAGAAAAAGGAGCAACTATTTTAGGAGTTTGTAATGTTGTAGGATCCTCTATTGCAAGACTAACAGATGCAGGAGTTTATACTCATGCAGGACCAGAAATTGGAGTAGCATCTACCAAAGCATTTACCACACAAGTTGCCGTATTAACCCTTATGGCATTAAGAATTGCGAAACTAAAAGGAACAATAACTACTTCTGATTATCATACTATAATTACAGAATTAGAACTTATTTCGGAACAAATAGCGACAGTACTAAAATCGGATAAATTGATTGAAGAAGTAGCTGAAGAATTTAAAGATGTAAACAATTTCTTATATTTAGGGAGAGGATATAATTTCCCAGTAGCACTAGAAGGAGCTCTTAAATTAAAAGAAATATCATACATACATGCAGAGGGATATCCTGCTGCAGAAATGAAACATGGACCAATTGCCCTTATTGATGACGAGATGCCAATTGTAGTAATTGCAACCAAAAAAGGAAATTACGAAAAAGTAGTAAGTAATATACAAGAGGTAAAAGCAAGAGGAGGTAGATTAATTGCTGTTGTTACGGAAGGAGATGTAACAGTAAAAGAATTAGCAGATTATGTAATTGAGATACCCGAATGTTCGGAAGCACTTTCTCCTCTACTTACTAATATACCTCTGCAATTATTATCGTACTATATAGCGGTAATGAGAGGTTGTAATGTAGATCAACCAAGAAATCTTGCTAAGAGTGTTACGGTAGAGTAAGTAAGGAATTCTAGGTTGATCCCTATTCAACCACTATCTTTTTCTCTGTACTACCATCATCATATATTTCAATGAATGGTGTGTTTTGTTGAGGTTTAGTTTCTCTACCTAATATATCAACTACCTTTTCTAGTTTTCTGTTTGAAGATGGTGTTGGAATATTGAATGTTGAGGTGATATTTCCACTTCCATCTGTTTTAATTAGATAGACATCCCTCTCTCCATTTCCAAATTCTATTGTTTCTCCACAAATAATATATCCACCATCTGAAGTTTGTTCAACATGATACCCATTAGAAAGTGATCCTGGGAATATTTGATTCCATTGTTCAATACCATTACCATCTGTTTTGAGTAAATATAATCCCCATCCTCCTAACCCATTTCCATATCCTGTGATTATATAACCTCCATCAGAAGTTTGTTGAACAGACTTACCATCCATCCTTTGATAAGACACCCCTGGAAATCCAAAATGTTGATTCCATTGTTCAATACCATTACCATCTGTTTTGATTAACCAAGATTGAGGTGAAGACCCATTACTATTTACCCATGTGTTACTTCCACCTGAAATTATATATCCACCATCTGAGGTTTGTTGAACAGAATAACCTCGACAATTAATACTATCACCAAAAACTGGTGTAACACCAAAAGTTTTACTCCATTGTACAATACCATTCCCATCTGTTTTTAATAATAAGATATCAAAACCTCTAGTTCCAGTGATTATATAACCTCCATCAGTAGTTTGTTGAACACACCTACCTTTATCAGTTTCAATATCTCCAAAAGTTTTCTCCCATCCTTGTCCAAATCCAATAAATGGTATTGAGAGTAATAGTATAAATAGTAATTTTTTCATATCACAAAACTAACATAAATTAATCTTAATTTCCTCCATCTTCCATTTGGATTCAGTTTTCAACCTTTCTTCTCTGATTTTTCCTTTCTTTAAAATTGAGAAAACATAATTTCCTTTAAACTCACTTCCTCTTGGGGTTTTGAGATTTCGTTCATTAAACCAATTTGAAATCTTTCGATATCCTAATCCTTCCCCGTAAAGTTTTTTACTTGTATCGTATAAATATTGTTGGTGTTCTGAATAGAAATAATTATTCAAATTTTTATCCGTGATATTGACATCAAATAACAGATTGACTTTTCTTCTAAAATAATCTTCCCTTGATAACGATTTTGTTACAGTGGAGTAAACATCTCTTTCATTTTCTCATATATTTCATTAAGTTTGTTGAATGAAGAAATTACTACTGCTTTTAATAGTCTGTACTTTATTTGGATGTAAAAATGGAATTAAAGAAGAAATTAATTCTGAAGGAGATACCTGTTTTATAAATTATAAGTGGGGAAATAAAGAAGGAAATTCAAATTGTTTTTATTTTAATGGAGTTAAAAAATCTGAAAGTTGGTATGAAGATGGTAAGTTAAATTCTATTAGAAATTATGATAATGAAGGACTAATGACTTCATACGCTAAATATAAAAATGAAAAAATAATACTTTATGAAACTTATCATAATGGCGACAATCTAAATATAAATCAGAAAAGTGTGTGGGATTATGAAAACAACACTATCAATCAAACAGGATATTATCCTACTTTCAGATTAGAACATGTTGGAACATGGGGAATAGATCCATATGAACCAATAGGTATTTGGAATTATTATTGGAAAAGTGGGTTAAAAAGAATGGAAGTTCTACATGAGCCTAGAAATTCTGCAGGTATAAAAAAAGAGATCTACAGATGTTGGACAAGTCAAGGCCAAGAAATTCCAAATTGCACTTTTCTAGATTCACGACTCAAATAGACTTTAATTGTCTACATTGCCCTTATAAAATTAGTGATTATATAATTTATGTGAATACCATGGGTATCTACTTTGTCATTTCAAAGCAGATATAATACCACAGGCCAATTTGAAAAATGAAGATAGCAATAATACTTATTGATACAAAAAGACCTTCCCCAACTATGTACTCATTTGCTAAAGAAAAACTATAACTTAAACCTCCTAAAAACACAATTATTCTTATTACATTTCCCATATTACAAGCTTATAATCATCTAATATATTCCATTAAAACTTAACAACCATCCTCATTCATGAGCTGCAGTGTTCCATCTGTATCATACGATTTCCATTCTACTTGTATTCCATCTTTAATAATAGATTCCATTCTTAACTGACCATCTTGGTAATATGTTTTCCAAACTCCATCTTTTTTACTATATACTCCCTTATCCGTGTATTTATAGTGTCCTTCATGTTCTAATTCACCGGTTTTAAAATAAGTCTTTAATACACCTATCATCTTACCATTCTTATAATTTACTTCCGACATAATAGCCCAAGCTCCATAATCATGGTAATATCGACACAAACTATCTTGCACTCCATCTACATAATGTATCTGAGAAAGGACTCTTCCACTTTCGTAATATTCGGTTATCATACCGTTTTGAGAAAAAGATAATAGAGGAAATAAGAAAAAGATAAAAAGAAGTTTTTTCATAACAATCATTTTCCCAAATATAAGAATTTATATTTAATCTAAAATCTGTAGGGATTTCCTTAGCAAGTTATCTTCCCTAAGCATCACTCTAAAATAAGCTTCATTACCCCAGATGTTTTTAGCGATTTTTGCTAGTAATAATTCCTTAAGATATTTTTCCTCTTTTAAAGACAATTTAAAATCAAAATCTTCATTTTTTTTATGGACGAACTTTTTAAAATCCTTTAAAAAAGCATCTTCAAAAAGGCCTATCCCTAAATTATTGAAATCATATTTCTTGTAATGTTCCCCTAATTTACCAATTACAATATTCTTTTCCGTTAAACAAAACTCCTCTACCCAAGGGTACACATAATTTATTCTAGCAAAATTCATAGAGGTATCACTTCCCAATACAATAGAATCAGGAGTTACACCTCCACCACCATAAACTGTTCTTCCATTTTTAGTAGTATATTTTAAGGAATCTGACATTTCTTCTTTTTGCTGAGCTCTATTATACATTTCTGTATTGTATTCCTTATCACTTTTACCATAAGGTTTTTGTATACTTCTACCAGAAGGAATATAATACCTTTGTGTAGTAAGTCGTACAGCAGACCCATCATTTAATCTGATTTCTTCTTGTACCAATCCTTTTCCGAACGAACGAACTCCCACTATAGTAGCTCTATCCAAATCTTGCATACATCCAGATACAATTTCGGATGCAGAAGCAGAACCTTCATTTATTAAAACTACCAATTCTATATCCTTTAAATTCCCATCATTATCCGAATATATTTCTTCTTTCTTTCTGTATTTTCCTTCTGTATATACAATTAACTCTCCCCCCTCCAAAAACTCATTACACATATATATTGCCGAACCTAAATATCCTCCAGGATTTCCTCTCAAATCCAAAACTAGTTTTTTCATTCCGGAACTTAAAAGCTCTGTTGTTGCCGTATAAAACTCCTCATTTGTTGTAGCCGAAAATCTATTTACTTTTACATATCCCACATTATTGTTCAACATAAAACTGGCGTCCACACTATACATTGGTATATCCCCTCTTTCAATAGTATATTCTAAAAGATCTTTTACTCCTCTCCTATAAATTTTAATTGAAACTTCCGAACCCTTTTCTCCCCTCAATTTTTCTACAACATCCGAATTTGTAAGTCCTACTGAAGCAATATCCTCTTCATTAACCACCACAATTCTATCTCCCGAAAGTATTCCTAACTTCTCTGAAGGACCTCCCGAAATTGGAGAAACAACTACTAAACTATCTTTTATAATGTTAAATTCTATCCCCACTCCACTAAAACTTCCACTCATCTCTTCTTCCAAATAGCTTTGTTCCTTTTTAGGAATGTAGTTCGAATGAGGGTCTAACTCCTTCATTATTGATTCTAATATCTTATCCTCATAATCTGAAATATCAAAACCATCTACATAATTTTCCTCTACCAATGTAATGATAGAGTCCATTTTACTGTTCTCTAAAGGAGATTCAACAATATAGAATTTCCCTAAATAGATTCCAAAAATAAGGATAAGAGAGTATATTATAGGTTGATAGTTTTTATTCTGCATTTAGCTCTCTTTCGTCTAATTTACAAACTTCTACACCTGCCTCTCTCAAAAAACCTACTCCGCTTATATCTTTATATTCATTAATATATACCACCCTTTTTATACCAGACTGATGCACTAATTTGCTACAATCCTTACAAGGCGACATGGTTAAATATAAAGTAGCTCCACTACAATCGTGAGTAGATCCAGCTGTTTTTAATATTGCATTTGCTTCCGCATGCAAAACAAACCATTGTGTTTTTCCTTCTTCATTCTCACAACAATTATCAAATCCTGAAGGAGTTCCATTATATCCATCTGAAATTATCATTCTGTTTTTCACAATAATAGCTCCTACCTTTTTTCTGTTACAATGAGAAAGTTTCGCCCATTCTAAAGCCATTCTTAAATAAGCTTTATCGTATCTTTTTTGTTTTTGTTCTGTCATAATTAAAAATCCATAAAAGCCATTTTACTGATATATTTTCCAATTATATCAAACTCTATGTTCACTACTGTACCTACTTCAAAGTCACTAAAATTAGTATGCTTATACGTATAAGGAATAATAGCTACCGAAAAATAATTATCTCCCGAATTAACCACTGTTAAACTCACTCCATTTACACAAACGGATCCTTTTTCAACCGTAATATTGTCGGAGGTTTTATATTTAAAAGTATATAACCAAGACCCATTTTCTTCTGATATTTTAGTACATTTCGCTTTCTGATCTACGTGTCCTTGTACTATATGTCCATCTAATCTCCCCCCTAATTTCATGCTCCTTTCAATATTTACCTCATCTTCTACTTTTAAGAGTCCAATATTACTTTTTTCTAAAGTTTCCTTAATAGCAGTTACGGTATAAATATTCTCTTCTATTTTTACTACTGTTAAACAAACTCCATTATGAGATACACTTTGGTCAATTTTTAGTTCATTTGTAATATCTGATTTTAGACTTATATCTAAGTTGCTTCCACTTTTTATTATAGAAGTAACCTCCGCTTTAGTTTCAATAATTCCTGTAAACATATTAATAATCTATTTCTTGTTGAACCATATTTTCTGGTATCTCTCTAAAATCATAAGATTGAGTTCTGAGTTGAGGAACAAATCCCGCATCTTTAATACATTTTTGAATATCATTAGAAGTAAATCGGTGAGGAGCTCCCGCTACTGAAACAACATTTTCTTCCAACATTATAGATCCCATATCATTTGCTCCACCATGTAAACACATTTGAGCAATATCTGCACCAACAGTAAGCCAAGAAGCTTGTATGTTATTTATATTAGGAAGTATAATTCTGCAAATAGCTAATGTTCTTAAGTACTCATCATCTGTAACCGTATTATTTATTCCTTTTACTCTTTGCAGTAGAGTACCATCATCCATGTAAGGCCATGGAATAAATGCATTAAAACCTTTCGCACCCTCCGGTTTTTCTGATTGCACTTCTCTAATCCAAACTAAATGTTCAAATCTCTCCTCTATAGTTTCTACATGTCCAAACATCATAGTAGCAGAGGTTGTAATATTTAATTGATGAGCTTCTCTCATTACATCTAACCAAACTTTACCTGAACATTTTCCTGTACTAATAATTCTTCTTACTCTATCATTTAGTATCTCCGCTCCTGCCCCAGGCAAACTATCCATCCCTGACTCCTTAAGTGCTAATAAAGCCTCTCTGTAAGTAATCTTATCAATTTTACAAATATGAGCTATTTCAGGAGGCCCTAAAGCGTGTAATTTAATTTCAGGATATAAAGATTTTAACTCTCTAAATAAGTTAGTGTAAAACTCAATCCCTAAATCAGGATGATGACCACCCTGTAATAAAATTTGATCTCCACCAAATTTAATAGTCTCTTCTATTTTTTTCTTATATTGTTCAATAGTAGTAATATAAACTTCCGGATGATTAGGAGGACGGAAAAAATTACAAAACTTACAGTTTGCTACACATGCATTAGTAGTATTTACATTTCTATCAATTTGCCAAGTAACAATATCCCCTGGAACTGATTGTTGTCGTAATTCATTTGCAACCCACATTAACTCAGTAGTTGCTAATGTTTCAAATAAAAATTGCCCTTCTTCTGCAGATAAAAAATCTTTATTTAAGGCTCTTTGTATAAGCTCTTGCTTATTCATAAATTTAATTAATTTTGTAGTCCCCAAAAATACTAAATATATGAAAACTATAATTAAAAAAGCTGAACAAATAACATTTGAAGAAAATGTCATTTTATTTCATACTAATAAAGCCGCAAAAGATCTATATCTAAACAAGTTAGAAATAGAATACTTAGAAAAAGAAGTAAAAAAAGGAACAGAAATAATTAAATTATTCAACTACAAACAATATAAATTTGTTATAAATCCTAAATCAGAAAAAAATAAAAATCAACAAGCAGAAAACTTTAGATTAATCGGTGATAAGTTACAGTCTATGTTAAAAGATGAGGAAGTAGTTGTAATAGCATTACTTAAAAATGAAAAGAGAAACGGACTTAATCTGGCAGAGGGATTAGCTCTTGCTAATTATACTTTTACTCAACATAAAACAGAACCGAAACCAAGTAAATTAAAAGAAATTATACTTACAAACACCTCTGAAGAAGAAGCAAATGAACTTCAGAATATTGTAGACTCTGTGTGTTTAACACGAGATTTGGTAAACCAACCCTTCTCTCATCTTACAGCAACTGATTTAGCAAATCAAGCAAAAAAAGCAGGAAAAAAGAATGGTTTTAAAGTAGATGTTTTCAATAAAAAGAAAATTGAAAGTTTAAAAATGGGAGGACTATTAGCAGTAAATAAAGGTAGTTTGGACGAACCTACATTTACTATAATGGAATGGAAACCTAAAAACGCGAAAAATAAACAACCTATTATTTTAGTCGGAAAAGGAATTGTATACGATACCGGTGGATTAAGTTTAAAACCAACCGCAAATTCAATGGACCTTATGAAAATTGATATGGGAGGAGCAGGAACAGTGATTGGAGCAATTAATGCTATTGCTGCAAACAAACTTCCAGTTCATGTTATTGCTTTAACCCCAGCTACCGATAATCGGCCTTCAGGGAACGCATATGCACCTGGAGATGTTATTACAATGCATGACGGAACAACAGTTGAGGTTTTAAACACTGATGCAGAAGGTAGATTAGTTTTAGCAGACGCTCTTTCTTATGCGAAAAAATATAACCCCGAATTAGTGATTGATTTCGCAACTTTAACAGGAGCTGCAGTAGCGGCTATTGGTCATTACGGATTGGTAAGTATGCACAAAGATTCTGAAAAAGATCACTCATCTTTAAAAAAATCGGGAGACGAAATGCACGAAAGACTAGCTGAATTTCCTTTTTGGTCAGATTATGATGAATTGATAAAATCGGATATTGCTGATATTAAAAATTTAGGAGGGCCTTATGGGGGAGCTATTACTGCTGGAAAATTCTTAGCTCATTTTACAGATTACCCATGGATTCATGTTGATATGCCTGGAGTTTATTCAAAATCAAAATATGGATACAGAGGGAAAGGCGCTACGGGAATGGGGGTTAGACTAATTTACAATTTTGTAAAAAATAGATATTAAAATGGAACAATTCAGAAAAAAAATAAGAGTAGGTATTTCAGTTGGAGATTTAAATGGCATTGGAATGGAAGTAATTTTCAAGACCTTTATAGATAAAAGAATGATGGATTTCTGCACTCCTGTTGTTTTTGCTTCTGGGAAAACAGCTTCTTTCCACCGAAAAGTAAATGAAATAAAAAACTTTAGTTTTAATATAATTAATGACTTTAAAGAAGTCAATGATAAACAAGCAAATCTACTAAATTGTTGGGAAGAAGATGTGGAAATAAAACTAGGGGAAGCGGATGAAGAAATTGGGAAATACGCATTTATCTCTCTAGAAAAAGCAAAACAAGCGCTTCAAAATAAAGATATTGATGTTTTAGTAACCGCTCCTATTAACAAAGCTAGTATCCAAAAAAACCAAACTGATTTTATTGGTCACACCGAATACTTAGAGCAACAATTTGAAGGAGAATCAGTTATGATGATGGTGAGTAATAACATGAAAATTGCTTTTGTAACTTCTCATGTACCCTTATCAGAAGTACCTAAACTACTTACTAAAGAAAAAATTTCAAAACAATTAAAAAGCATAAATACTACTTTAATACAAGATTTTGGAATACGCAAACCAAAAATTGCAGTAATAGGACTTAACCCTCATGCTGGAGAAGAAGGTATGTTAGGGGAAGAAGAGAATGAAATTATTATTCCTGCCATTCAACAATCTAAAGAAAAAGAAAATATATTAGCGTTTGGCCCCTACCCAGCTGACAGCTTCTTCACAGGATCTAACCTAAATAGATTTGATGCAATTTTATCTATGTATCATGATCAGGGTCTAACTCCCTTCAAAACTCTTTCTTTTTCAGAAGGAGTGAATTATACTTCTGGATTAAATATTGTCAGAACATCTCCCGTTCACGGAACCGCTTACGACATTGCGGGAAAAAACATTGCTGACGAACAATCTTTTAGGGAAGCTGTTTATCTTTCCTGTGAAATAATTAAGAAAAGAAGATCTTATTTTTCTCTAAAAGAAAATGCATTAAAACCCAAAAAATCAGAAGATTAGCATTTGTAGTGCAATTTGTTAAAAAATAGTATATTTGCCGACTATTAAAAATTGAAAAAATGCTCAATTATAATATCCGGATATCAGGGGTTAAAGATGGAAATCACGAGTATTTTTTTAATATAGATAGTCTGTTCTTTGAATCATTTGTCGATCCTGATGTAACAAATTCACAAATTAAAGTATACTCTACCTTACTAAAAGACGGAAATAAATTAAAATTATCGTTAAAGATAGAAGGTGAAATATATAATTTAGTATGTGATTTATGCGCCAGTTCAATGATTGTATCTATACAAAATTCAATCTCCGTTTTACTGCAAGAAAATGAAGGAGAAATGGATGATACTGATGAGATTTTATATATACAACCAAATCAGCATGAAATAGATATTTCTCAATTAATATATGAAGGAATTATTTTGTCTATTCCATCAAAAAGAGAACATAGAGGAACAGAAGAAGACAATTGTGACAAGAAAATGATGGCATTGTTAGATAAATATGCTGAAAAAAATGAGAAAAACGACCCTAGATGGGACGAACTAAATAAATTAAAAGATTTAATATAAAGAAAGATGGCACATCCTAAAAGAAAGATTTCAAAAACTAGAAGAGACAAGAGAAGAACTCATTATAAAGCTTCTGAAACTACTTTGTACACATGCCCTAATTGTTCTACTCCAGTAGCATACCACAGAGTATGTGAAGAGTGTGGAACTTACAGAGGGAAACAAGCTATAGAGAAACAAGTTTCTTTATAATCCAACTCTTTAAAGATTTTTTGTAGTTTTATCCACCAAAATAAAACTATTAAAATAGCAAATGAGAATTGGTATAGATATCATGGGGGGAGATTTTGCTCCCCAAAAAACAGTGCATGGGGCAATACTTGCACAGAAAGAATTAGCTGAGGGGGCAGAAATTGTTCTATTCGGTAATAAAAATGATATCCTTTCTCAATTAAGATCCCATAATATTCCTGAAGACGTTTTTGATATTGTAGATTGCAAAGAAGTAATCGGCATGGGAGAACATGCTGTAAAAGCATTTAAACAAAAACCAAACTCTAGTATCTCTGTAGGATTTCATTATCTTGCTACTGGTAAAATTGATGGATTTGCCTCAGCAGGGAATACAGGAGCAATGTTCGTCGGAGGGTTCTATTCTGTAAAAGCAATAAGCGGAATTATCAGACCCTGTATCTCTACAGTGTTACCAAAAGAAAATGGAGGTGTAGGGGTATTATTAGATGTTGGAGCAAATGCAGATTGTAAAGCAGATGTCTTATATCAATTTGGTATATTAGGATCTCTTTTTGCTCAACACGTATGTGGTATTTCTAATCCTAAAGTAGGACTTCTAAATCTAGGGGAAGAGAAAACAAAAGGAAACTTACTTACACAAGCCTCTCACGAGCTAATGGAAGGAAGTAAAGACTATAATTTTGTTGGAAATATTGAAAGTAGAGATATTTTTGAAGAAGATTCAGATGTAATTGTTTGTGACGGATTTACCGGAAATATTGTTCTAAAAGAAGCGGAAGCTTTTTATAACCTAATTAAAAAAAGAGGGTATGAAGATGAATATTTTGAAAGGTTTAATTACGAAAATTATGGAGGGACTCCAATCTTAGGGTTAAATAAAACTGTAATAATAGGACACGGAATTTCAAATGAAATTGCAATAAAAAATATGATTACACTTACCAAAGATGTAGTGGAAGCAGATTTGTCAACAAAAATTAAAGAAACTTTAAACTAATGAGTAAAATTACTGCTGCAATAACAGGTATTCAGGGATATGTTCCGGAATACATTCTTACAAACAAAGAATTAGAAACCTTAGTAGACACTAATGACGAATGGATTACAAGCAGAACCGGAGTAAAAGAAAGAAGGATTCTGAAAGGGGAAGGAACTGCAACTTCTGATTTAGGGACAAAAGCGATTGAAGGGTTGTTAAAAAAAACAAACACATCTGCTGAGGAAATAGATTTAATTATTTGCGCTACAGCTACTCCCGATATGCTTTTCCCTTCTACAGCATGTATAATAGCGGATAAAGTAGGAGCTAAAAATGCTTTTGCTTACGATATTATGGCTGCTTGTTCCGGATTTCTATATTCTGTTGCAACAGCATCTAAATTTATTGAGACAGGTTCTTATAAAAAAATAATAGTTGTAGGTTCTGATAAAATGTCTTCAATTGTGGATTATACTGATAGGTCAACTTGTATTATTTTTGGGGATGGAGCGGGAGCTGTTTTATTAGAACCATCTGAAGAAGGATATGGAATTCAAGATTCTATTTTAAGAAGTGACGGATCTGGTAGAGCATTTTTACACATGAAAGGTGGAGGATCTCAAAAGCCATCTACCCATGAAACAGTTGAGAATAAAGACCATTATATTTTCCAAGATGGACAGCCAGTTTTTAAAGCTGCTGTAAAAAGCATGGCAGATGTTTCGGAGGAGATTATGGAAAGAAATAATCTAACTGCAGATGATGTTGCATGGTTAGTACCTCATCAAGCAAATAAAAGAATTATTGACGCAACTGCCAGAAGAATGGGAGTTGGAGATGATAAGGTGATGCTAAACATCCAAAAATACGGAAATACAACAAACGGAACCATTCCTTTGTGCTTGTGGGAATGGGAAAATCAGTTAAATAAAGGAGACAATATTATACTTGCCGCTTTCGGAGGAGGTTTTACATGGGGTTCTATATATCTGAAATGGGCATACGATTCAAATAAATAATACTATTTTTGTAATTTAAAATATATAAAATGAAAAAGATGAATTTAGAAGACATTCAAGAATTAATAAAATTTGTAGCAAAATCAGGAGCTACAGAGGTGGATTTAGAATTTGAAGGAATTAAGATTTCTATTAAATCTCCTGCAAAGAAGAAAAGAGGTGAAGTAGATATTCCAACAACTATTATTCAGCAAGCGGCTGCTACACAATTAGTAGCGGCTCCAGATGTATCGGCAGAAACTCCATCTGCTCCTGTTAAAACAGAAGCAAAAGAAGAAGACAATGCAAACTACATTACCATAAAATCTTCAATGATTGGTACATTTTACAGAAGTTCTTCTCCGGATAAACCTTCATTTGTAAATGTTGGGGACTCTATAAAAGAAGGAGATGCAATCTGTATTATAGAAGCTATGAAACTTTTCAATGAGATTGAGTCTGAAGTTTCGGGTACTATTGTAAAAGTATTGGTTGATGACGCAACACCTATTGAGTTTGATCAGCCATTATTCTTAGTTGACCCTTCATAAATAATCTAAATAAATATTATGTTTAAGAAGATATTAATTGCAAATAGAGGAGAAATTGCACTCAGAATTATTCGTTCTTGTAAAGAAATGGGGATACAAACTGTTGCGGTTTACTCAAAGGCAGATGCTGATAGTTTACATGTTAGGTTTGCGGATGAGGCGGTTTGTATTGGGCCGGCAGCAAGTGCGGAATCCTACTTAAAAATACCAAACATTATAGCAGCTGCAGAAATTACAAATGCAGATGCTATTCACCCTGGTTATGGTTTTCTGGCCGAAAACTCTAACTTTTCTAAAATCTGTGCCGAAAACGGAATTAAATTTATTGGTGCATCTCCAGAAATGATTGATGGAATGGGAGATAAAGCTTCTGCAAAAGAAACAATGAAAAAAGCTGGTGTGCCGACAATTCCTGGATCTAAAGGATTGATA
>Ga0206679_10000668_pt1 | contig 28785 bp, 23 predicted proteins | sample M110012015metaG_FD_155464 | JGI IMG/M metagenome (GOLD analysis project Ga0206679, IMG submission 155464) | Ammonia-oxidizing marine archaeal communities from Monterey Bay, California, United States - M1 100m 12015 | ecosystem: Environmental > Aquatic > Marine > Intertidal zone | place: USA... | reverse complement strand
GGAGAATTAGAAGGGGCAATAGCAATTTTACATATTGCATCAGGCCCACCCGTATAATTATTCTCTGTATTGATTAATTCTTGGTAATTAGTTCCTTTGTAATGAGTAGGGCCCATCCATCCTTCTCCATTTTTATATAAGGGACAGGAAGTACTATTGGTTTGAGGTCCCAAAAGATAATTACTATTGTATTTAATGTGATTTTTTTTCCAGCAGTAATCGATTGAGACATGTGAATTATAATTTACATCTGTTTCTACTTGAACCCTACTATTGGTTGTATTTCCATTCCAAGAAAGATAATATCTAATAGTATCGTTAAATAAGCTATAATATGGGTCAGGAACAAAATGAGCAGAATCATATACAAGACTATCTAGCCAGCTATCATTTTTTTCTGCATAAAATTCAATATAATCATCAGTATTTAAAAACCCATCGCCTCCATCAACTATATATAATGGAATTTCTTTTTCTTTTCCAAAAATTTGAAAGTCATCAGATGGGATATTTGCAATATCTTCACCTATACTGAATAATGCAATTTTAATTGTTGAATAATCTAAACGATGAATTCCTGTTTCATAGACAGGAAATTGAAAATATTTTTGGGTGTAATTGATCCATTCATTTCCATATTGCTGACTATAAAGAAATAGATTGTTAAAAATAAAAAATATGAATAGAATTCTTTTCAAGGAATTTTATTTTTAGGATTAAGGTTGAATCTCAATGAAAAAACATTGCTGTATAAAGCAACTGAGGCGTCTCCTATATCAGTAAGAGCATAATCTATGGCAATCCCTTTAATTTGAATACCAAGACCAATGTTTGGCTGAATGGTCGTTACCCTTTTACCAGTGATCTCTGTGACTTTTTGGATATTTCCAACACCTCCTCTAATAAAGATTATGTTTCTGTAATTCAATTCAACACCCATATGGGGATCAATTGAAAAAGGGGCTGATGAAATCAATACATTTCTCATGCCATCAGTAGTAATGTCAGTATTTATTTCGGTTAATAGAGAGAATTTATCTCCAAAGGAAAACTGTTTTGAAACTGCAAGTATTAACCTAGGCATTGTGATCTCAATACTATTTTCGGGTATTTCATTATCTGTTATTAGAAAAGTTTCGATCATCTCCTCTGATAGATTATAACTCCAGGCATTAAATGTAGAAGTAACATCTCTTGCAATAGCAGCGAACCTCCATGAGTTGTAATGGTAAGCAGCAGAAAAATCAACACCAAAACCCCATGATTGAGCAAAATCACCTACTTTTCTATGAATGACCTTTGCAGTACCGCCAAGTCGTAAACCAGATTTTAATTTTTTAGCATAGCTGAATAAAAATGCCATATCGGCTGCGCTGAAATAAGAGATTCTGTCATAATTAATATTTCCTTGTGCGTCTATAAGATCTGTTGTATTTGGGATATTATCAACTCCAAACCTAATAAAGGAAACTCCAAATGCACTTGAGGAATCTATCTTCTTAGCAATTCCACCATAATCATATTTAGCAATTCCAGCAAAATACTCGGCATGCATTAAGCCTATTTGCATATCAGATTCAATTGAACACAAACCAGTTGGATTCCAAAAACCAGCAGTGACATCATCAGATGAAGCAATAATTGAATTTGACATTCCTAATGCTCTTGCACCAACACCAATATTTAAGAACTCATTACTATATTTAGGTGTGTTAGCGTTGTTTTGCGAAAAAAACGTCTGCGAGATAATGATCAATAATAGTCCAAGTATAGCTCTCATATTATAAAAGTAATGATATTAAAATGAATTTTTATGTTGTTTTGTATAAACAAAGTCTGTACATATTTAGTTATTTAAGCCAATTTAATATGTAATAATATTATGTTTTCTTTATATATATAACTCTAAAAAATCAATAATATTTGCCTGAATTGTTACTTTAGCGATAAACTGAGTAGATAATTTTATGCGAAAGCACATCCCAAACTTTATCACACTACTGAACTTAACAGCAGGTGCTTTATCAATTATCAGTATAATTGAAGGTTATATTCTATACGCTTGTTATTTTATAATGGTTGCCTCTATTTTAGATTTTTTAGATGGTTTTTTTGCTAAATTATTAAAGGTTCAAAGCGAATTAGGTAAACAATTGGATTCATTTTCAGACCTTGTTTCTTTTGGATTAGCTCCAACATGTCTTGTATATGTTTTTCTAGGAGAATTACAGTCTCCGGTATTACCTCTTCAGGTAGGGTATCTTAAATTGTTTGTATTGTTTATTCCTGTTTTTTCAGTATTACGACTCGCGAAGTTTACATTAGACAACCAGCAAAAAAATGAATTTATTGGATTGCCAACTCCAGCAAATGCTTTGTTTTTTGCTTCTGCTATTGCTTCCTTGTATAAAATGGAGTCCTTGTATAAAATTGCAGCATTAGATTTTTACATGTTAATCATATTAGTAGTAGTGTTTTCTCTTCTATTGGTATCTTCGGTGAAGTTTTTTGCTTTAAAATTTGAAAATTATAATTGGAATAATAATAAGATCAGATATGTTTTTATTCTTCTATCTGTAATAATAATTATAGGATGTTTTTTAATTGGAAACCCGATTGTTTCTATATCAATTATCATACTTTTGTATCTATTCATATCTATACTAAAAAATATATTAAAGAACAATGAAATTTAAAGCGAACATTGATATTATGCCACTTGAAGCATTATTAGACCCACAGGGGAAAGCGGTCTCCAAAAGCATGGGTAATTTAGGATTGGATATTATTACTAATGTAAGGATCGGCAAACACATCACATTAGAAGTTGATGCTGAAAATAAAGATGCTGCTACTCAAAAGGTCAATGAGGCGTGCGATCGCCTATTATGTAACAAGATAATGGAAAGCTATACAGTAAATATTAGTGAGCATTAATTATTTGATCAACTTTATCTAGCACCTGCTGAACGGTTATTTTTTCCATTGATTTTTTTGCACACTCTTTTTGATCATTAGATTTGACCTTTCCATAAACACTACAAGGCCTACAGGGCATTTTTTCTTTTGGGATCTCTACTATATTTTCAGTGTCATTTAATGGACCAAATCCTAAATAATGGTGTGTTGGTCCCCATATAGAGATAACAGGAGTTTGAGTTAAAGATGCAAGATGCATATTTGCACTATCCATACAGATTATTAATGATAAATCGGCAATGATTTTTAATTCTTCTCCAAGGTTGTATTTACCTGCAATACTTTTACAGTGATTGTATTTTTTTGCTATTGATTCAAGTTTGGTGCTTTCATCTTTCCCTCCTAAAAGTAGGATGTTTTTATTAGATAAACTTTTTATAAGTTGATCAATTTTTTCATCCCCCCATTCTTTACTTTTATGTGCTGCATATGGAGCTATACCAATAGTTGAGGTGTTCATGTCTAATTGAATAGGAGAATTAATTGTGTTGAGTAGTTTAAATTCTTTATTAATAGAATAATCTTTAACAATAGTTGCGAAAGCTTTTGAATACCTTACTGTTATATGAGGAAGGGGTTGAAATGGAATTTCACCAGTAAGCAATTTCTTTTTTTCTTTTCTGCCTTTATTAAAGGTAATTGTTTCTACACCTTTTAATTTAAAAAAGAACCTTATAAGCTTTGTTCTTAAAACATCATGAAGATCCACAACCACATCAATTTTTGTTTCATTTGTTATTTCAGTAACTAATTTTTGAAGGCCAAATACACCTTTATGTTTTTTATATAGATCTGTATTAATAAAATGTAGCCGATCATTTTTTTCAAAAAGAGCTTTAAAGTTAGGATTGGTTACTAACCAAATGTTTACCTCTTTATTGTTATTTAAAATAGATGAGATTACAGGGGAGGTTAATGCCACATCTCCTAATGAAGAAAATCTTATTACAGCAATATTCAAGATAATTTCTTTTTATAAAGAACGGGATTAAGACTTGAATCATTGTACATTTTCATTTGTCTATAAACCCTTATCTTTTTAATACCTTTTTTAAGGTCTTCTAATAATTCATCAAAAGAGAGCGTTAGGTCTCTTTGCTGTTCTTGAAGGATAGACAATTTATGGTTGCAATTATTGATATGTTCAATTTGAACGTCCTTTCTTTCAGCTTGCTCTTTCATATGGTAGATCTTTAGACAAAGAATGGAGATTCTATCTACTACCCATCCAGGACTTTCAGTATTTAATTTGGCATTTTCTTTAGACGCTACATTTTTAAATAATTCGATATAGTAGTCATCTATTTTTTCAACAAGGTCTGTTCTTTCTTGATTAGAAAGATCAATTTTTCGTTTTAATAAAATTCCTTTTTCAGGGTCAATATTAGGGTCTCGGATAATATCTTCAAAATGCCATTGAACAGTATCAATCCAGTTTTTTAAATACATTAAACTTTCAATTGAATTTTCAGAAAATGGATTGTTGCATGGATGATTAACATTGTCATGAATATGATAATCATTGATGCTTTTGTTGAATATTTCAATACATTGATTCGATTTCATTTTTATTTATTTGGAAATAATGCAGATTTAAGTTCATTAGCATCTTCTGGTTTCATCCTTCCTGCTAGGACTAAGCTAAGCTGTTTTCTTCTTAAGGCTGAATCAAATCGATCTTTTTCTTCTATACTTTCAGGTATAAGAGCAGGAACATCTATTGGGTTTCTATTTTGATCAATAGCAACAAAAACATAAATGGCTTCATTGCATTTTTCTCTTTTACCACTTGATTGTTCAACATAGACATCAACAAAAACCTCCATTGATGAAGTAAATGCTCTACTAACCTTAGCTTCTAAGGTAACTATTTCACCTGCTAAAATTGGCTTGTCAAAAGAAACATTGTTGATAGAAGCAGTTACTACCACTCGACCACAATGTCTATGTGCAGAAATACTAGCTATTTCATCCATCCAAGCTAATAACCTCCCCCCAAATAATGTATTTAAAGGATTGGTGTCACTTGGAAGAACCATTTTTGTTTGAACAGCTAAGGATTGATTTGCTTTCTTTTTCATTCTAATTAGGATTTATTGTTGATCCATAAAGTATTGATCTTGTTTAGCTTTATCCCCTGGATTAACATAAACAGGTGGACAATCGCCTTTAGAAGGACTTCTTAGCCATATAAACCTAAAAGAAAAGACAAGAGGCCTATAGTAGCTATTATAAAGTGAGTACGAAGATCTTCCTTTATCCCATTCTCTAAAATTTAAAATAGGAGTTTCAACGCTAGGTATAATAAATAATGTTTGGTTGAGCTTCAATCCAAATCCAAATTTATAATGAAGGGATGCCAAAAGCCTTTTATTAGAAGGGTCAGGAGAGCTTCTTTGCCAAAGTCTGAAATCTAGGTTAACCCCAATGCTGTTTTGTAAAAAGGTGCGATCCGATAATTGGTAAATATTATTAATATTAAAGTTTCCTGAAAGGTAATTTTGACGAAATATTTTTTTTACATCATTCTGAGTTTCACTTCCACTAAGTCTTTTAAAAGCAATGGAGTAATCCATGTAATTAAAAAAAGCACCACCTTCTGGAAAAATATGGTAGCGACCGAGCTCTAAATATAATCCAATTCTTCCTCTTGGTTTAATGTCAGGATTTTCTTGCCCACCTAACCATTTGATTTTATTTGGCAACATATAGCTGAGACCAGGAGAAATGAACCACCCACTCATGCTATAAGTCCCATTTAATTCCATTAGCGGTTGATGTTTACGGCCATAAAACTGAGAGGTACTTGTTTTTATGGTAAAAAGTAAAAAGAGTATAGTAAGTATTCGATACATTATAAAGAATTCAATATTTTATTTTCAATTTCATCTGATTCCCATATGCTATCTATATTAGGTGTTTCCATGATCTCTTTCATGATCTTGTCTTGCTTTTTGCCTACTGCATATGCTTCAGAATAAGGTATGTGGCTAAAAGTGACTTGGCTATACAAAGGCATCCATTTATCCGGATACTTTTCAAAGATATGTGCTTCTATTTTCTTCTGCAAAAGAAATTTAGGATCTGCAACATAATCTCGCATAACATGATAATTATGTAATGATAGATCTTGTAGAGCATCTCCGTTTGGTTTGTGTGTGTTTTGATATTCATCAAAAATAGCATGCCAGTCTTCCTTATGCTTATTCATTAGATCCCATAAAACCGTACAATCTTCAAATCCTGCATTCATCCCTTGTCCGTAAAAAGGAACAGTAGCATGCGCTGCGTCTCCAATCAATGCAGTTTTTCCATAAGTCCATGGAAAACACCTTATTATTGCTAATGATGAAAGTGGGTGCTGGTGCCAATTCTCTATTAAGTTTGGCATCATAGAATGAAAGTCTGGAAACACTTCTTTAAAGAAAGTATTTATTTGCTCATCGTTTTTTAATTTATTGAAAGCATATTTATGATCTTCAAAAGGCATGAATAAAGTGCAAGTAAATGAACCATCTTCATTGGGTAATGCGATTAGCATAAACCTTCCTCTAGGCCAAATATGTAAAGCATTTTTGTACAATTTATAGGATCCGTCATCATTAGCAGGAAGCAACAATTCTTTATAGCCATCTTCAATGTATTTTTGTTGATAGTTAAATCGATCTAATTTTTGCATGGCATTGTACCTTACTGCTGAAAATGCTCCATCAGCAGCAAAAACAAGATCTGCATGATCTTCGATGGTTTCTCCAGTATTTTCATTCATCAAAATAACAGTTCCTTTTTCAAGATCGGCATTGATGCACCTATGATTATAGTGAATTGTAGCATTTCCTTTTTCTTCTGCCATAGACATCATTATAGCATTTAAATGGCCTCTTGATACAGAATAGATTGCTTGACCCTCCTTCCCATAAGGTTGTTTGGTTAAATTCCCTTCGAGATCATGCATGACCCTACTGTGCATTGGAATAGCAATATCTCTAACCTGCTTTTCAACTCCAGCATTTTTTAATGCTTTCCATCCCCTATTAGATAAAGCAAGGTTAATTGACTTTCCTGCTGAGATTTCAGCATTTCGTATATCCTGCCTTCTTTCATAGATAGTTACTTTGTACCCAGCTTTTGATAAGTAGATTGCCCATAAGGACCCAACTAATCCTGCACCTACTATTATTACTTTCTTTTCCATTTCTCTTTGTATTTTGAATCAAAAAAAGTACTTTTTTTTGTTTGCCTCGATTTTCTAGAAATTCTAGCCATTATCCTCCATAGGACAATACCGATTACTAAAACAAAGAATGATTCTAGTAACAACTGTATAATATGATTTTCAGTTACTTCAATCATTCATCGATCTTTCTAAAATTTTACCAAATAGATAGGCGTCTTTGAAAGAATTATATAATGGAACAGGAGCAATTCTTATTACATTAGGCTCTCTCCAATCTGTAACAACTCCTTCTTTAGATAATTTTTCAAACAGAGACCTTCCTTTCCCATGCGCTACAATTGAAAGCTGACATCCTCTTTTTTCAGGATTTGAAGGAGTGATAATCTCTAGGTTAAATTCTGGATTTCTTTTATTTATGTCCTGAATAATAAATTCTTGATATGATGTTAACTTTTCACTTTTATTTCTTAGATTTTCCATTCCCGCTTCAATGAAAATGTCTAATGATGCTAAATGAGCGGCCATAGATAGAACAGGAGCATTACTTAATTGCCAAGCTTCTGCAGTTTTCATAGGTTTGAACTCATCAGGCATTTGAAATCTATCACTTTTGTCATGACCCCACCATCCTGCAAATCTTTTTAGTTCAGTGTCTTGAACATGCTTTTCATGAATAAATAGTCCACTAACTCCTCCAGGACCAGAGTTTAAATATTTATAGCCACACCAAGCAGCAAAATCTACATTCCATTCATGTAATTTTAAGGGAATATTACCTGTTGCATGAGCAAGGTCAAATCCAACTTTTGCATTTACTTTATGACCAGCTTCAGTGATTTTTTTCATTGGAAATACTTGCCCTGTGAAATAATTAACTCCTCCAATCATTACCATGGCTAAGGAATCGCCATGTTCTTTAATCTCTTGAATGATATCCTCTTCTCTTATGGTATGTTCACCTTCTCTAGGGCCAACTTCAATAATTGCATTTTTTGGATCAAAGCCATGGAATTTCACTTGACTTTGAAGGGCATACTGATCACTTGGAAATGCTTTTTTTTCACAGATAATTTTATACTTTTTACTTGTTGGCTGATAGAAGGATACCATTAACAAGTGCAAGTTGGTGGTTAAGCTATGTGTAATCACTACTTCATTTGATTGAGCACCAACAATTGTAGCTGCTTTATCTGTAAGGAATTCATGATAAGGCATCCAGGGGTTTTTAGCATGAAAATGACCTTCTACACCCCATTTCGCCCAATCTTCTAGTTCTTGATTAATATACTCTTTAGTTGAAATTGGTTGTAGCCCAAGTGAGTTCCCAGTAAAATAAATGATTTTCTTGTTTAAGAATGTAGGAAAATGAAAACGATCACGGAATTTTTTTAAAGGATCTTTTTCATCAAGTTCTTCGGCAAACTTTAAAGTATTCTCCCAATTATTCAAAGCCTTTATTTTTTAATAATTTTTGTTCTTATTTTGCAGTGCAAATATAACCTAATTAATTATTGAAGTTTAAATTGTTTAATAATGGAAATAAGTAATTCTAAACAGCTATTTCAACGTGCTAAAAAAGTAATCCCAGGTGGGGTAAATTCTCCAGTAAGAGCATTTAAGTCTGTAGGAGGGGATCCTATTTTTGTAAAATCGGCCAAAGGTGCTTATTTATACGATGAAAATGATAATAGATATATAGATTTTATTGCTTCATGGGGTCCAATGATATTGGGTCATGCACATCCAGAAGTAATTGAATCAATCAAAGAAATCTCCTCAAAAGGTACTTCTTATGGAATACCAACAGAATTAGAAGTAAAAATAGCTGAACTCGCTATATCTATGGTTCCTAATATTGATAGAATTAGATTTGTAAATTCTGGAACTGAAGCTTGTATGAGTGCGGTAAGATTAGCTAGAGGATATACAGGAAAATCAAAAATCATAAAATTTATAGGGTGTTATCATGGGCATGCCGATTGTTTTTTGATAGAAGCTGGAAGTGGAGCACTAACATTTGGCGTTCCAAATAGTCCGGGTGTTACTAAAGGGACCGCTAAAGACACGCTAACAGCTCCTTATAATAACATAGATGTAGTAAAAGATTTATTTAATGAAAATCAAGATGACATAGCTGCGGTAATCATAGAACCTGTTGCTGGAAATATGGGTTGTGTTTTACCGAAAGATGGTTTTTTGCAAGACCTAAGAGAGATTTGCACTTCAAATAATTCGTTATTAATATTTGATGAGGTGATGACTGGCTTTAGACTTCAATTAGGAGGGGCTCAGCAAGTATTAAATATTGATGCTGACATTGTTACTTTTGGAAAAGTCATAGGAGGAGGATTACCAGTAGGTGCTTTTGCTGCACGAAAAGAAATAATGGAAGTTTTATCTCCAAATGGCCCTGTCTATCAAGCTGGAACTTTAAGTGGAAATCCATTAGCGATGATGGCTGGCTATACTACCCTTTCTATATTAAACCGAGATCCATCTATTTATGAATCACTTGCAAATAAAACAAACTATTTACACGAAGGATATGTGAAAATATTAAGCGATACAGAAATCCCTTATACTATTAATAGATTAGGCTCAATGATATCTCTTCATTTTACTGATCAAAGTGTTGTAGATTTTGAAACTTCATCTAAGGGGGATAATGAAATGTTTAGGAAATACTTTCACGGGATGCTGAAAAGGGGAGTTTACTTACCTCCAAGTGCTTATGAAAGTTATTTTTTAAATGATGCCATCTCCTATAGTGATCTTGATTATACTCTAGGGGCATTAGAATCATTTATTAAAGAAGATTTTTAGAGATAAAACAATGAAATGTTTTTATTTAAGAACGGTAACATGACCAACATATTCTTTCTCAAACTGAGTGGCTTTTGCTCTTAATATGATCTTCCAAACATAAACTCCAGTTTTCACAAATTCATTGTTCATTCTCCCATCCCATCCTACAGTGGGGTGTTGGGATTCAAAAACCACATTCCCCCAACGATCAAAAATATATAATTGATAACTGGCTTCCTCATGACCCATAATACTAGGTAAAAACTCATCATTAATACCATCTCCATTTATTGTAATTGCATTTGGAACAAAAACTAAAAGATCGGGACCTATTATAACAGGATAAGTAATAGTATCTATACAACCACCATCACCAATAGCTATTAACTGAACATTAAATGTGCCAGTGTCCTCAAAAGTATAAGAAGGATCAACTGTATTGAATTGTTGTAGGCCATCCATATCCCACAGATAATTAATGCCACCTGTACTTGTGTTTGTAAAATCAATTGTTGAATTAATTATAGTTGTTGGTTGTGGGCCAAATATAAAATCAGCAATAGGGTTATCATAGACACATATATATTGTGATTCTGTATGGGTTCCCAGACAGCCATCTATTGTTGTGATGTCTAGAGTTACATCCCAACACCCCTGAGTAGTAAAAGTGTAATCTACAGGTCCGCTATTATTAATTGAGCCCCCATCTCCAAAACTCCAAATACACTGAGATCCAGCAGGGACATTGGATTCAGTAAAGGTTACATCAAGTGGATTACATCCAGTTAGAATATTACCTGAAAAGCTAATGTTTGGCATAGGACTTACAATAATGTTTACACTAGCAGTATCTGCAGGTGTGCCACACCCATCAGTTAATATTACTGTGTATAATGTGGATGATGTTGGTGATACAGTGTGATTTTGTCCTGGATTTAATCCTTGATCCCAAGTGTAAGTATATGGCCCTCCATCTCCACCAGTTCCAGTTGCAGAGATATTAGCAGATTGACCATTGCAAATAGTTTCATCATTTGATATTTGTACAGAAAGGGGAGGGTTTACAGTTATTGTAGCACACTCATTATTTGAAACACAGCCATTTATATCTGTTCCAGTTACACAATATGCTTGATTTGTAGTTGGGGAAACGTTTATGGTTTGTGTAGTTGCACCATTATCCCATAAATAAGTAAATGATCCAGCACCTCCATTACAAATTGCTTGAAGTTGAACAGAGCCACCTATACATATTGTACTATTGTTAAGGGGCTGAATTGTAACTGGTGGTGGAGAGGAAACAACAACTGGACTTGTTGCCGAACAGCCATTAGCATCCTCAACATAAATTGTATAATTGTTAGCACAAAGGTTTGAGAAAACATTATTTGTCTGGTAGTTGATTCCATCAACACTATATAAAGTAGCTCCAGAAGCGTTAATGTCTATAATACCTGAACAATCTCCAGCGCAAACCTCATCAGTAACATTTACACTATTAATAACGACTGCTGCTGGCCCACTTATCACTTCATTTGATGAAACTGAACACCCATTAGCGTCAGTAACAGTAAGAGAATAGTTGCCAGCACATAAATTAGTGATCAAAGGTAAATTCCCTGATGAAGGAGTCCAAATATAAGTATAGGTGCCTGCTCCAGTACCTCCAGCGGGTATTGAATTGATCATCCCATCACAGGCTCCTGCGCAAGTTTCATCAGTAACACCCATTAACATAGTTAATTCAGGTGGCTCTGTAATGAAAACATTTTGGCCTAAAGTTTGGCAGCCATTATTGTCTTGTATTACAGCGTCATAAACCCCTTGACAAAGATTGTTAAATAAATTTATTTGTTGGAAAGTAACTCCATTATCAATACTATATTGATAAGGACCTGACCCGCCTTGGGCAGTAATGTCAATTTCACCAATACAAACTCCAAAACAATCTAGATCAACACTACTTACAGAAAAAGTTAGTAAGGTAGGTTGATTAATGTCAATTTGATCTACAGCCTGGCATCCGAAATTATCTTCTACTACTATGTTGTAGTTGCCGTTACACAGATTATTAAAAGAATTAAGGGCCTGGAATGTAGCACCGTTATCAATACTAAAAAGATTTGCTCCTGTTGCATTAATAACAATTGTTCCATCACAAGAGCCTAAACATAATTCATCAGTACCCACAGTAGAGTTAATAATTGGTCCACCCTGATCCGTTACGCTTACCTGACCTGTTGCCTGGCAACCTATGGCATCTTCTATTACTATGTTATATGATCCTGCCATCAATCCTGGAAATACTCCTGATGACTGAAAAGTAGCTCCTCCATCTATCGAATACTGATAATTAGGTATTCCATTGCTTGCTGTTAGAGTAATCTCTCCATCTGGATTACCACAAGTAGATTGTACTACATTATCTACATAACTAGGATCAGATATAGAAATAGTTACATCATCTGTATTGACACAGTTATTGGCATCTGTACCTGTTACTGTATAGGTAGTAGGTGAATTGATCGTAAATGGAACACCATCTGTTACTCCATTGTCCCAAGTATAGCTCACCGCTCCTGTTCCTGAAAGGGTAATCGTTGAACCTATACATGCTGTCTGATCTGCTCCTGCACTAACTAACGGAAGCGCATTAACCATCACAGCTACTTGATCTGTATTAACACAGTTATTAGCATCTGTTCCTGTTACTGTATAGGTATTTGTACCTAGTGTTGGGGTGAAAGCAACTCCATCTGTTACACCATTATCCCATGTGTAGCTCAATGCTCCTGCCCCTGTTAAAATCACTGTTGTTCCGTCATCACATACTGCCTGGTCTACTCCTGCATTTACCATTGGTAGTGCATATACAATAATATCTTCAGTATCCGTGTCCCCGCATACTCCAGCAATTGTGTAGGTAATAGTGTGTGTTCCTGATAATGCTACAGTTGGGTCAAATGTTCCTAGTATGGGATCTATTATTCCATTTCCAGACCAGGTGCCACCTGGGTCAACTGCAGTAAGATTGATAGCAGTGGCGCTTTCACAAAAAGGACCAATTGGATTAATAGTGGCATTAGCTGAAGTTGCACCATCGGTAACAGTAATTGTTCCACTTGAAATACATCCAGTTGCATCTGTAACATCTACATTATAGGTTCCTGCACAGAGGCCAGTAGCAATTTGAGTTGTTTGTGATCCTGCGGCAATATCCCATTGATAATTATAAGGGGCAACACCACCTACACCTACAGTAGCAGTAGCTGTTCCATCACATGCACCAGCACAAGATGTCTGAGTCATAGTCATAGTAGGCGCAGTACAACAGCTTATAGAGCAGTCGTAATAACAAGTTATATTAGGCACACGAGGATTGTAACTGGCGTTAAATGCATAATCTTTTCCAGTACCTTCTTTAATTTGAATATTTGCATCAGCAACAAAAACATTTCCAGTACCAGTTCCATTGGTGTAGCTAATACTACCACTAGTTGATGTAGAGGTTAAGTAAAAGGCACCTGTATTTCCTGCGCAAATATATTGTGATAAAACTATCGGGATAGAGGTAGGTGAGTTTCTAGGATTACCTGCAATGTTATTCATAGACCCTAATAAAGTCCATGCTCCAGCATTTTGTTCAAAACCAACATGTGTGCCGTCTTTATAATAAATTTCAATGTCATGTGTGTTTCCATAAAAATCTAGATCAAAACCAGTAATTGTAACTGTAGTGATGGCTGTAATATCAAACATAATACCGTCTTGGCCATTATTTCCAGCATATAAAGTAGTTAATGGTCCACATTGAGAATACGCCTTAAAACTAAATAGGAGAATAGGTAAAAAGGAAAGATATGTCATTAATTTATTCACTAGGTTCATTTAGGGGGTAATTAATATTAATGAGATATTTTATGTCAAAACTATTATCAGATAAAATAGAAAAAGTGGCAGTTGCATTGTCATAGGTTACTCTAATAACACCTTTTTTATTTTTAGTAAGAGAAATAAAGTTTTTAATTTTTTGATTGACTGGTTGAGTGACTAAATTATCATCACTGTAGTAAGTTGAAGAGTTGTTTTTAGATAATTTTAAGGTATGTAATACACGGTCATTGTCAACATGATTAGAAGCAACCAATGAAATGTTTTGAGTATATGAACTCATATAACTAAAGCATAAAATCAATAGTAAGAATATGTTTTTTTTAAGCATTGTTGTGATTCTTAGTAAAAACTAGACGTAATTAACTTTAATTGGTTGTTCTTAAATTAATTACATGCCAAAATTCATTTCTAACAAATGTACTAAAGTTGTTTTAAATTATTATACTTAGTTGAAATCATGTATTGAGTTATATAATTCTGATACAATGATGTTTTATTCCAAAGCGTAATTATTTTATGTAGTGAATTTGTTTTTTAGCATTAAAGTTTTAAAAACATGATGATAAAAGTATATGGAGCTGCTGTTAATGGTATAGGGGCACAAATTATTACAATTGAAGTAAATATAAGTAGAGGAGCAAAAATATATATGGTAGGATTGCCTGATAATGCAGTTAAAGAAAGCCATCAAAGGATAGCAGCAGCACTTAAAAATATTGGTTATAAAATTCCTGTAAAGGAGATCACTATAAATCTTGCACCTGCAGATATTAAAAAAGAAGGAAGTGCTTATGATCTTACAATTGCTATGGGAATTGTTATTGCTTCAGGGCAACTTAATAAACAAATAAACCTTTCAGATTATATTATTATGGGAGAATTGGCTTTAGATGGTGAATTACGACCCATTAAAGGGATGTTGTCAATTGCAAGTCATGCTAAGAAAATGGGTTTTAAGGCCTTAGTCGTCCCAATTAAAAATGCAAATGAAGCAGCATTGATTAGTGATCTTACAATTTATGGAGCTAATAATATTAAAGAGGTAATTGATCATTTTAATGAAGATCAAATTATTCAACCAACCCAAAACTTGTTGAATATAGAGGAAGAGGAGCTGCCAATTTTTGATTTTGCAGATGTTAAAGGTCAGGAAAATGTAAAAAGAGGATTGGAAATTGCAGCTACAGGAGGGCATAATATAGTATTAATAGGACCTCCTGGATCTGGGAAATCAATGTTAGCAAAAAGAATACCTACCATATTACCTCCATTATCTATAGACGAAGCAATGGAAACAACAAAGATATATTCAGTTTCTGGGCTTATTAAGGGAGATATAAGCGTAGTGAATAAACGACCTTTTAGAAATCCTCATCATACAGTTTCTAATGTTGCGTTAGTTGGAGGAGGAAGCAACCCAAAACCAGGAGAAATATCCTTAGCTCACAATGGAGTGTTATTTCTTGATGAATTACCGGAATTTAAAAGAAATGTGCTAGAAGTTCTTAGACAACCTCTTGAGGATAGAGAAGTGACTGTCTCAAGAGCGATGAAAAGTGTTGTTTATCCCGCTAGTTTTATGTTAGTAGCAGCAATGAACCCAACACCTAGTGGTGATTATTATGATCCACATAGCCAGCATGCAGACTCGGCTTATAATGTTAAAAGATATCTGGATAAATTAAGCGGCCCATTAATGGATAGGATCGATTTGCAAATTGAAGTGCTTCCAGTTCCTTTTGATAAGTTGTCAAACATTAGAACATCTGAAAGTAGTAAAGAAATAAAAAAAAGGGTAATCAATGCTAGAAATTTACAGCAAAACAGATTCTCTGGTATAAAAGGAGTGTATTGTAATGCTCAGTTAACAGATCAGCTTATGGATAAATATTGTGACATTGATGAAAAAGGAAATGAAATATTAAAAAGTGCAGTTAATAATTTAAAGTTATCTGCAAGGTCTTATAATAGAATAAGAAAAGTTTCCAGAACTATTGCAGATATGGAGCAATCAAAAAAAATAAAAGCACAGCATGTTGCAGAAGCAATTCAGTACAGAAGTCTAGACAGGATGAATCAGTTTATTTAACGATTGTCCTGACTTGGAGTTATTTTTTGCTTAAGGCGATAGTCTTTTACATCATAAGCTTTATATAAAGCATTCTGATATTGTTGTTCTATAGATGATCTTAGATTGTCAGTGTTAGTGACGGCCTTAATGAGTAAAACATCTTCTTTTTCTTTTTTATTTTCTGGATATTCAGCAGGCGTTAATGTTATTAGCTCTACCATATACACTCCACCTTTTCCTTCTATCAAAGAAGAGGTTTCTCCTGGCTTAAGATTAAATATTGTTGCCATTAATTTAGGCTCATCGAAATTCCCTGAGTTAGTAATATTATAATTAGAATAAGGGATCTCATCTGATGTCTGGATAGCGACATTTAATAATTTTGATGCCTCTTCTAATGAATTAATATTAGATAAGCTTTTAGCAATAGAATTAGCCTTGTTTTTATTTTCCACACTGGAAACGACAAATGGCTTAATGTTATTGAAAGTCATGTTGTCTTCATGTATTACTTCTTTTAGCACAGCAACTACATATGTGTTTTTAAACTCAACATTTTGATTGTTATATTGTTCAGTTGAATTAATTAAAACAGGTTCCATAATTGAATTGACTTTATTGTTATTAAATGCCCATTCCATTATTTCATTGTTTCTGTCAAGTTCTATTGGTCCATATGCCCCATAATCAATTATTTGCCCATTGTTGTTATATCTTGGGAAGCTTAATCTTAGTTTTTCAGCAGTCTTAATTTCTAATCCTTCGCTCTCAGCAGCAGCAACAAAAGAGTTGTCTTCTGCTAAGAATTGAAATTTTTCTGCATTCGTACCATAATATGCTTTTCGAGTATTTTCAGAGGGCTCTATCTTCTTATTAATAATGGCTAATTTTTTATAGTCACCCATTCTTCTACCTAAGATCTCGATAATATGATATCCTCTTGGTGATTTAACTACTTGGATTATGCCTTTTCCGTTATTAAAACAATAATCTCTTATAGCATTATTTTTTTCTAGAACTTCAATGATATGATATCCATATTTAGTTCTTACTATGCCAATAGAACCAGCTGGTAGATTGAAGCTGAAATCTTCAAATTCTGGAACCATTTGACCTTTTGGGAAAGATAAATATTTACCTCCATTGGGAATAGACCCAGGATCTTCAGAATACATTTTCACCATTTCACTAAATCTGGAAGTGTCATTTTGAACAATACTTCTAATACTGTCTGCTAAATTGAATTTAATGCTGTCTTCATAAAAAACAGGTTGTCGTGTAGTAGTATCGGTTTTACTGGAATTAATAAGAATATGTCTAACGTTGGCTGTTTGATTGTCATTGTATTCAAAAAGATCGCCAATTGGGAACCAGTTTTTAACTCCTCCAGATGTTGATGTATTTCTATCCTTAGAATATTTTTTTACTAACGTAGTAAATTTACTAGTATCTCTTCTAACAGCATTATAAATACTGTCTGCTAATTTCTTCTTTTCTGCATCTTCGACAGGGCTTGGAATAAAGATTTGACGCATTTTAGATTCATCTTGTTTTCCTGCTTCATATACTTTTACAAGTAAAGCGAAATTTTGATTTTCAGGCGAAATAAAAGGGCCTATTACATCGCCTTGATCTGCCGCTTTAATTTGTTGGTCAACCTCCATTGAAAATCTTCCTGGTTTAAATGATTCTTTAGAAAACTCACCACCTCTTGCTCTATCAGTGATAATAGATTGATTGTTATATGGATGGCGATAGATAGCTTCATAGTCATAAGAATATTTATTCACAAACATGGAATCTTCAGTTTCTTTGCTAAAATCAGTTTTTATTGAATTTAAGGAAGAGAGCGTGTTTTCTTTGTCTTGTTCAGAAGCAGGTATTTTTAAAAGTACATAATCAAATGACCTAACTTCTTGTTCTTGGTTCCATTTCTTTTCTTTTTTCCCTTGAGAGTTGTAATATTTTTTAAGATCAGAAGAAGTATAGTTACCTAATGAGTCCTGAATGTCATCATAACTTTTAAAAAGATATTTAATAGTTGCCTTTGTGTTTTCTTCTGAATAAGAACGTTTAGCTTCTTGAAAAGTGCTAACAGCCCCTAGTTTCATCATTTGAAGGTATTTGAATTTTTTTCTGGAATCTTTCAACCCTTTTTCATAACTAACTAATTGGTTTTTGGCATTGGGATTATTTAAGCTGGATCTAATACTATTTAATGTTTGAGTGTATTTTTCAAGATCAAATTGTCCATTTTCATTAAGAGATTGATAATAGATTTGTGAATGAACAGGTTTGTTTGGGTTTAAAATTCCATTATTCAATTCTTCTTTAGAAACATCTATTCCTAATAGACTAAATTCAAGAGCATAAATACTATCCATAACAACATTGCTCCATACTTCTTGCGCAATCTGATCTTCAGTGCTGAAATGTAGAGATGCTATTTCAGGGTTATCTTGAGTGCCAATGTTACTGCTATTTCTCATTTGGTAGTCAAAATAGTTATTGTACTTCCATCCCTCTGGATTATTTCTAGGCTCATAGGAGAACATGTCTTCGCCTTTAAATTTCCCAATCCCTACTTGTTCAAATCCCATGAATTGTTGCCAGATCTTGTCAACAGGTATGATGAATAATAATAAACCAAGACCTACAAATGTTACAATAAGTCCAGATCTGTTTCTAATTTTTCCAATTAATGCCATTTTCCCTAAAATATTAAGGTTGCGAATATACAATTGAATATTGAGATTTGAAAATTAGTTTTATTGGATATTAATTAATTAAGTTTATTGAATAATCATGTACTTTTGAATCGTATTATAAATACTATAAATGGATTTGTTTAATATATCAAAAGCCTTGCATCTAATTTTCATGGTAAGCTGGTTTGCAGGTTTGTTCTATATGGTGCGTCTTTTTATCTATTTTGTAGAGGCAGATAGTAGAGATAAAAACGAATCAAATATTCTAAAAGATCAGTATTTGATTATGCAGAAAAGACTATGGTATATCATCGCCTGGCCTGCAATGGTTTTGACGCTCATTTTTGGATCCATTATGCTTGTTGTAAATCCAGACCTCTTGAAAGTCGGATATATGCACCTTAAATTAAGCTTTGTTTTTTTCTTAATTATTTATCATATCCTTTGTCATTTTATCTTTTTACAACAAAAGAAAAAAGTCATAAAGTATTCTTCTAATCAGCTTAGGATTTGGAATGAAGTAGCTACTTTATTATTAGTAGCTATTGTCTTTGTTATTGTTATGAAAAACTCCTTGGATTTAATTTATGGTGTTGTTGGATTCTTTTCTTTTGCAGTATTGTTAATGTTAGGTATTAGGATTTATAAAAGGATAAGGTCTGAAAAAGAGAATTTTGATAGGTAATTTTAAACATTTTAGAACTATTTATCAACAAACTTCAATTATCATTAAAACCTTCGAAATATAGTTAGTAAAATTGCTAATTAAACTCATGGTATAAATTTTGAAATGGCTCAAAATAGAAAAATTAAAAGTGCATTAATCTCCGTTTTCTCAAAAGATGGATTGGATGAGATTGCAATCAAGCTGAATGAATTAGGTATTGAGATATATTCAACAGGAGGCACACAATCTTTCATAGAGGGGCTTGGAATTAATGTTCAGGCAGTAGAATCTCTCACAAGTTACCCATCTATATTAGGAGGAAGAGTGAAGACCTTACATCCAAAAGTTTTTGGAGGAATATTAAGTAGAAGGGAATTAGATGGAGACGTAGCTCAATTAGAGGAATTTGATATTCCGGAAATTGATTTAGTGATTGTAGACCTTTATCCTTTTGAAGATACAGTAAAATCAGGAGCAAGTCATCAGGAAATCATTGAAAAAATAGACATTGGAGGAATTTCCTTAATTAGGGCAGCTGCTAAAAATTATAAAGATGTATTGATCTTGTCATCAAAAAATGATTATGATCCATTAATGAAGCTATTAGAAGAAAAAAATGGTGAGACATCTATTGAGGATCGTCAATGTTTTGCAATAAATGCTTTTGATGTTTCATCTCATTACGACACAAATATTCATGGTTATTTTACTGATAATGACAATAGCTTAAAAGTATCTCTTCAAGATTCAAAAACATTAAGATATGGTGAAAACCCACATCAAAAAGGAGTGTTCTATGGAGACATGAGCCAGATGTTTGATCAATTACATGGCAAGGAGCTATCCTATAATAACTTATTGGATGTTGATGCTGCAGTAAATCTAATGAATGAGTTTGTTGTCGATGATCCTACTTTTGCTATTCTTAAACATAATAATGCCTGCGGATTAGCAACAAGAAAATCTTTAAAGGAAGCTTATGAAGCAGCATTAGCTGGAGATCCAGTTTCTGCATTTGGTGGGATATTAATTGCAAATAAGACAATTGATCTTGATACAGCAGAGTTAATCAACGAACTGTTTTGTGAAGTAGTTATTGCAGATGAATTTGAAGAAAAGGCACTGGAGGTTTTAAAAAGCAAAAAAAACAGAATACTACTGAAAAGAAAAGAAGTAGCTCTAGATAATAAGATTTTAAGAACTTGTTTAAACGGTGTAATTGTTCAGGATAGAGATTTAATAACAGATAAAGAAGCTGATTTTAAATTGTCAACTACAAAAGAACCCTCACCTTCAGAAAATAAAGACCTTGTTTTTGCTAATAAACTGGTTAAGCATACTAAATCTAATACAATTGTTCTTGCCAAGGATGGACAATTATTGGCTAGTGGTACAGGTCAAACTTCAAGAGTGGATGCTTTAAATCAAGCGATACATAAAGCGAAATCTTTTAATTTTGACCTTAATGGAGCAGTTATGGCTTCTGATGCTTTTTTTCCATTCCCTGATTGTGTAGAAATAGCTTCAAATGAAGGAATATCTGCAGTAATACAGCCAGGAGGATCAATAAAAGATCAACTTTCAATTGATTTTTGTGATAAGCATCAAATAGCTATGGTATTTACAGGAATTAGGCATTTTAAACATTAAATGAATTTAAAAAGAAATAAGTATTAAGTAATATGGGACTATTCAATGTTTTTACTCAAGAAATCGCAATTGATCTTGGTACAGCTAATACACTTATTATTTACAATGATAAGGTAGTTGTAGATGAGCCATCGATTGTAGCTCAGGACAGAACAACAGGTAAAATTATTGCTATTGGAAGAACTGCCCAGCAAATGCATGGTAAAACTCATGAGAACATTAAAACAATTCGACCTTTAAAAGATGGTGTAATTGCAGATTTTCAGGCAGCTGAGCACATGATAAGGGGAATGATTAAAATGATGAAAGCTGGTAATAGAATCATTCAGCCTTCAATGAGGATGGTAATATGTATCCCTTCTGGTATAACTGAAGTTGAAAAAAGAGCTGTACAAGATTCAGCTGAGCATGCGGGGGGTAAAGAAGTTTATCTTATTCATGAGCCAATGGCAGCAGCTATAGGAATTGGGGTTGATGTTGAAGAACCTATGGGTAATATGGTAATTGATATTGGAGGAGGAACATCTGAAATTGCAGTCATTGCTTTAGGGGGAATTGTTTGTGATAAATCTATTCGTGTTGCTGGCGATGACTTTACTTCCGATATTGAGGAATATATGAGAAGACAGCATAATATTCTTATTGGAGAAAGGACAGCTGAACAAATTAAGATACAAGTAGGTGCAGCACTTCCTGAAATAGAAAATCCGCCAGACGATTATGCTGTTAGAGGAAGAGATTTAATGACAGGTATACCCAAAGAGATTTATGTGACTTATGAAGAAATTTCTCATTCTTTAGATAAGTCTATTTCAAAAATCGAAGAAGCTATCTTAAGTGCATTAGAAATGACTCCGCCTGAATTATCTGCTGATATTTATAAAACGGGTATTTATTTAGCAGGAGGTGGTTCAATGTTAAGAGGATTAGATAAGAGAATTTCTCAAAAAACAAAATTACCTGTACATATTGCTGAAGATCCATTGAGGGCTGTGGCAAGAGGTACTGGAATAGCACTAAAAAATATTGACAAATTCCAATTTTTAATTAAAGCTTAACTTTTAAGTTAATTTTATTCAGAAAGTTGTATGCGAAATATTATCCGTTTAATTCAAAAGTATAGTAATCTATTATTATTTCTTTTGTTGCAGGTAATAGCTCTCTTTTTATTATTTAGTTGGAGAAACTCTTATCATCATGCTATTTATTTGAGCGCAAGTAATAATGTCGTTGGATCTTTGTATAAAACCAATAACAATATTTTGGAATATTTTAAATTGGATGAGATCAATGAGGAACTCAAAGCTGAGAATTCAAAATTAAAGCAATCATTATATAATTTAGTTGATAGTACGGAAATACATTTAGCGTATCAGGGTATTCTTGATGAACAACAATTTATTGTGAGACCTGTAAATGTAATTAGTAGTCAATTTAAGCAAAGAGAAAATTACCTAGTCATAGATAAAGGTAAAAAAGACAGTGTAGTATCAAATATGGGGATTGTTGGAACTAAAGGGGTGATAGGAATTGTTTTAAATTCAAGTGCTAATTACGCTTCAATATTGCCCATTATTAATTCTAATTTTCAACTTGCAATAAGGCATAGGAGGTCAAAAAGTTTTGGAATGCTTTTATGGAATGAAAAAAATAATTGGAAGACAGCTGTTGTTGAAGATGTGCCTGAATATGTAAAAGTACATACTGGTGATATTTTTGAATCTAGTGGTGCTGCAGGTATTTTCCCTGAAGGTATTCTAATTGGCAAAGTAATAAAAACAGAAAAGATTCCTGCTTCCCAGTTTCAAAGGGTTTATCTAAACCTATATGAAGATTTTAGCTCTTTAAGTGTTGCCTATGTTGTTGATAATAAATACCAGCGTGAAATGCTGATCATTAAAGATAAAAGTAATGATTGAAGGTGTGAAAAAGGCAGTATTGTTTTTAATATTATTATTGATTCAGATTTTATTAATTGATCAAATAGACCTTGGGTCTTTCAATTATTATTTTTCTCCGATTATCTATGGATTGATCATTATTATTATTCATCCCGGTTTTGATTTTAGATACCTATTAATTGCAGCATTTATAATGGGCTTGTCAGTTGATATATTTAGAAATACACTAGGGTTAAATATTTCATCTTTAGTAGCAGTCGCTTATTTTAGAAAATATATTTTATCAATTATATCACCAAGGGATGGTTTTGAGCTTAATAAAGACCTCAATATTATAAGTATTGGTTTAAGTAGGTTTTTAATTTATGCTAGTATTATGTTGATGATTCATCATTTTTGGTTTTATTTATTAGAGGATTTTCATTTTAATCAATTACATATAGTATTTATAAGATCCTTATTTAATACTTGTATTGCTTTGGCTTTTATTGTGCTTTTTCAGTATTTAACATTGAGAAAGAAGTAATTATGGATCCGTATCAAAATAGAAGATGGGTCATTATTATGATCATACTGTTGACAGGGGTTGTTTTCATCTTTAGGTTATTTTTCCTGCAGGTTGTCAATGATAAATGGAAAAACAGGGCTCATGATATTTCATATTCAGAAAAGAATATATACCCTCCAAGAGGATTAATCTATGATAGAAATGGTAAGTTGTTAGTTAGTGCCAATCAGGTCTATGACATAATGATTACTCCAAAAGAAATTGGTAAAAATGACACCTTGAAAATTTGTAAGACTTTTAACATTACAAAGGAAGAATTATTAGAAAAGATTGTATTTGCTTCAAAGGGTTATAATGTGAATTACAAACCATCTTTATTTATTCAAGCAATGCCAAAAGAAGAATATGCAAAGATATCTACTCAACTAAAACAATTTTCTGGATTTAAAGCAATAAGATCATCCCAAAGAGGATATCCCTTTCATGTGGCAGCACACCTTTTAGGATACATAAGAAAAATAAGTAAGGAACAATATGATACTATTGATAACCAGGAAAATCCTTATAATCAAAATGATTATTTAGGAATTACTGGATTGGAAAAAGTATATGAGAATGAGCTAAGAGGCAGTAGAGGAAAGGTATATTACTTACAGGATTATGCAGGAAATATTAAGGAGGAGGTTGATAAGGAATATGCTCATTCAGGTTTTAATTTACACACAACTATTGATGTTGAGCTTCAAGTTTTAGGAGAAAGTTTAATGAATAATAAAATTGGTTCTATTGTAGCAATAGAACCAAAAACGGGAGAAATACTAACAATGGTTTCTGCTCCTTCCTATGACCCCTCATTGTTGTCTGGAAAAGATTTTAGTGATAATTATAAGGAATTAAGTAACAACGATTCATTAAATCCATTATTGAATAGACCTGTATATAATGCCAACTATCGACCAGGCTCAATTTTTAAATTAGTACAGGCTTTAATTGCAATGCAGCATGAAGTTATTAGGTTTAGTACCTCATTTGAATGTAATAAAAACATTATTGGATGCCACACGCATGAGCCCCCAATTAATGTCGGAATTGCAATTAAGCATAGCTGTAATCCTTATTTCTACCAGGTTTATAGAAAGTTAATCCTTAGGGGAATAGATAGAAATATATTTATTGATAGTAGGATTGGATTAGAGCAATGGAAAAAAGATGTCAATAGCTTTGGATTAGGAGTGAAGTTAAATTCTGATATTTCTGGGATTAAAAAAGGGTTGGTTCCCTCAGCTGATTTTTATGATAATTGGTATGGTAAAAATAGATGGGCTTTTAGCACTATATATTCCAATAGTATAGGTGAAGGTGAGATAGGGGTTTCTCCTTTACAAATGGCTAACCTAGCTTCAATAATTGCAAACAAAGGATATTACATAACGCCTCATTTAGTTAAGTCAGTAGGGGATAAAGGACATAAAAAGTCAGAATTTCATACTAAAAAGCTTACTAATGTAGCATCAAAATATTTTGAGCCAGTTATAGATGCCATGGAGCAAGTAGTATTAGAAGGAACAGGGAAATCTGCTAAAATAGAAGGGGTGTCAGTTTGTGGTAAAACAGGAACAGTAGAAAACAAAACTTTTAATGATCATTCAGTTTTCATAGCATTTGCACCAAAAGAAAATCCTAAAATAGCAATTGCAGTTTATGTTGAATATGGAAATTGGGGAGGTACTTGGGCAGCGCCAATTGCAAGTGTATTAATTGAATATTATTTAAAAAGAAAATTAGAAGAGGCAGGGAAGTTGAAAAAAGAGAAGATTGAAAATGCAATTATTTTAAATAAAAACAGTGATTTTACTTTTTAGGTGATGGCAAGGTATAATTCAATATGGAAATCTATAGATAAGTACTTATTAGGACTGTATTTCCTATTGCTCTTCTGTGGTTTGATTACTATAATTTCAAGTAGTAATGAAGGGTCAAATTTAGACTTATTTGATTTTTCTTCTGTTTATGGTCATCAGATAATTTGGGCATTAATCTCTTTGATTATTTGTGCTTTTGTGCTAATGCTAGAAAGTCAATTTATTAAAAATTCAACCTACTTTTTTTATGGTTTGATTCTTCTTTTATTGATAGGTGTTTTATTTATGGACCCAATCAAAGGGGCTAGATCTTGGTTTCAAATAGGAGGTATGTCTATCCAACCTTCTGAATTGGCAAAGCTGTCATGTTCACTTGTACTTGCTAAATATTTAAGTAGTATTAATGTTAAAATTCAAGATTTTAGAACAAAAATAAGAGTGCTGTTATTATTAGGAGTTCCATGTCTTTTAATTACACTTCAACCAGATCCAGGAACAATGCTTGTATTTATAGCATTTGTTTTTGTAGTCTATAGAGAAGGTTTGTCTGGTAATATTTTATTATTTGGATTGTTTTCAGTGATCGTAGTTGTTATTGCTATTTTTTTAAAAGCATCTAATACTTACAATACGATATTAGGATTTGTAATCTCTGGAAATTTTATTTTTTCTGCAGTATTGATCTTGCTAGGATCATTTGTTTTTATCATTATTAAATTGTTTGTTTTGCCTAGATATAGATGGGCTAGATATAAGGCAGTTATACTATCATTACTGATAGGAATTTGTATTAATGTAGGAATTAATTTTATTTATGATGATGTTTTTGAAGACAGACATCGAACAAGATTTAAAGTCATGTTCGGCATTAAAGAGGATAGATTAGGCGATGGGTATAACATGTGGCAAGCATTGTCAGCAATAGGCTCAGGGGAATTCGCTGGGAAAGGATATATGAAAGGTACATTAAGTAATGATAAATACAATCATGTTCCCGAGCAAAGTACAGATTTTATTTTTTGCAGTCTAGCAGAAGAATGGGGTTTTTTAGGGTCAATAGTATTCATTATTATTTATCTAGCCATATTAGTAAGGATTATTATTATTTCAGAAAGACAAAGAAGTAAATTCACTAGAATTTTTGGTTATTGCGTTTCTAGTATTTTGTTTTTTCATTTCATGATCAATATTGGAATGGTACTAGGATTAGCACCTGTAATAGGCATTCCTTTGCCTTTTTTCAGTAAGGGAGGTTCTTCAATGCTAACCTTTTCAATTTTAATTTTTATTCTTTTAAGACTTGATGCAGAAAGAAAAGATGTTTTAAGGTAATTTAAAACGCATATATTAAGTGTAAAGGTTAGACGTGCTTATCGCCATATTTTTCACCAATATCTTTAACAATTGTTTTAATATTTTGTTCATCTTCTTTCTTGCAAATCAACAACATGTTTTCATTTTCAACCACTATAAAATCATTTAGTCCATGAGTAACTATTAATTTATCCTTAGGAGCCATTATAATGTTATTGGAAGAATGATAGCTGATAATTTTATCTCCAATAACAGCATTATTATCAGCGTCTTTTTCAATTTGTTCATATAAAGAGCTCCAAGTTCCTAGGTCACTCCAACCAAGGTCAGCAAGGATTACTAAGGAATTATCTGCTTTTTCCATGACACCTACATCAATGGAAATATTCTCACATTTATTATAGATTTGATTTATTGTTTCTGGTTCCTTGTTTGTAAAATAAGTAGCTGAAATATCATTGAATGAATGATGGATCTGAGGCAAATATTTTTCAAATGATTCTGTAATACTATTTATGTTCCATATAAACATACCTGAATTCCAATAATAGTCTCCAGAATCTATAAATGAAATTGCTTTTTCTATAGGAGGTTTTTCAGTAAATGTTTTAATTTTTTTTATAGATTCATCTACCCCTTCAAATCCTTCTTCAAATTGTATGTAACCATAACCTGTATCTGGACGATGAGGTTTTATCCCTATTGTGATTAAATAATTACCTTCTTGAGTTTGTGTAAGGGCTGAATTGATTGTTTTTTCAAATGCTTCTTTTTTAATAATTAAATGGTCACTAGGAGCTATGATTAGCCTTGCATCAGGGTTTTTTGCTCGGATTTTATATGAAGCATAGGCAATACAGGGCGCTGTATTCCTCATACTAGGTTCTAATAAAATTTGTGAAGAGTTTATAAAAGGCAGTTGCTCTTCAATAATGGCTTTATATTTCTGATTGGTTACAATGTAAATGTTTTCTTGAGGGCATAAGTTATTAAATCGTTCTGCGGTTAACTGCAACAAAGTTTGGCCATTTCCCAGCACATCATGAAATTGCTTTGGAAAAGAAGATTTGCTCATTGGCCAGAATCTTGAACCTATTCCTCCTGCCATTATGATTAAGTAATTATCTTTCATGTCATACTAATAAAGTAGTGCTCAAAAATATTCTTTTTATATGTAATGACTTTATAAAAGCTATGAAAATTCACCCTTAACATCAGAAGGATGAAAACTCCATGTAGGACAGGTGTCGCATTTATTTTTTTTACGAAATAAAGAGCACGAATTAGAAATCATTATAAATGAAACAATCAAAATTGCAAAAACTAGTTTCAGTATATAAGTTTTAGATATATTCATGTCATTCTGTTTAAAATTAGCTAATAGTCATGCTAATTCCCAAATTATATTAACTATTTTCGTTCTTATATCATATAATATAATATGTTTTTTCATATAGGAAGGTATACGTTAATGATTGCTGCTTTGTTCTCTAAGCCTGAACGAATCTCTGCATATTGGAAACGATTTATAGAAGAAATTATTCAGCTTGGAATTAAATCTATATTTATTGTTGTTCTAATGTCAGCATTTATGGGAGCTGTAATAGTTATTCAAACAGCTACAGCTATTGATTCGGCATGGATTCCAGATTATACAGTTGGATTTACAGTAAAACATTCTATTATATTGGAATTCTCTCCAACAATTATTTCATTAATTCTAGCCGGTAAGGTGGGGTCTAATATTGCATCAGAATTAGGGACGATGAGGGTTACTGAGCAGATTGACGCATTAGAGATAATGGGTATTAATTCAAGAGGATTTTTAATAGGGCCTAAAGTAGCTGGATCAATGTTCATTTTCCCAATAATCATCATTTTTAGCATGGTATTTGGATTCGTAGGTGGGTGGTTTGCATCCTATGGAACAGGGTTAATTCCTCCCGAACAATTTATTGAAGGGATCAGGTCTTTTTCTTATGAGAACTATGAACACATCAAATATGCATTGATTAAAACAGTTGTGTTTGCGTTTTTAATATCAAGTGTTTCTAGTTATTTTGGTTATTATACAAAAGGAGGAGCACTGGAAGTGGGAAAAAATAGTACTAAAGCAGTAGTTTATAGTAGTATTTTAATTTTATTATCAAACGTACTATTGACTCAATTACTTTTAATTTGATCGAGATAAAAAACATATCAAAAACATTTCAAGATGTTAAAGTACTCGATGATATTTCATTTACTTT
>Ga0206679_10000667_pt1 | contig 28785 bp, 28 predicted proteins | sample M110012015metaG_FD_155464 | JGI IMG/M metagenome (GOLD analysis project Ga0206679, IMG submission 155464) | Ammonia-oxidizing marine archaeal communities from Monterey Bay, California, United States - M1 100m 12015 | ecosystem: Environmental > Aquatic > Marine > Intertidal zone | place: USA... | reverse complement strand
TTCCAATGAGTGTACACATAGCGTTTGAAACCCCGAATGACATACAAGAGCAAGTCTACGAGATGGTCAAGCATCTAGGCAAGGATGGCCGAGGGCGCCTGAAGAAGGGCGCCAACGAAGTAACCAAGGCAGCAGAGCGTGGAACTGCGAAGATGGTGGTGATGGCTGAGAACGTCAACCCCGGCGAGCTGTTGGCCCATATCCCAATGATTTGCAAAGAGAAAGAGATTCCTTTCATCTACGTCGAGGACCAGGCATATCTGGCCGAGGCGGCAGGCATGAGCCTGGGCACCAGAACCGCTGCTATTGCGGTCATGGAAGTCGAGAAGGAGACCGAAGACAAGTTCAAGGAAGTCAAAGGCCACTGCGAAACGCTGTCATCAGAGTGAGTTTTCTAGGAGTGATTCGCTATGGCACAGGACTCTTGGCCCGCTGAGGTTGTCGAGATTGTCGGCCGCACCGGTATGAGTGGTGAAGCCGTCCAGGTCAAGGTCCGCGTAGGCGACGCAGCCAACCCTCGTGACATCGGTCGCATCATCGCACGCAACGTGCTTGGACCTATTCGAGTTGGAGACGTCCTGATGCTGAAGGACACTGGCCGCGAGGCCCGCAGCATTGGCGGCCGGAGGTGATTAGATGCCCGAGCGTCGTATCTGCAGTTTCACACACGAAGAGATCGAGCCGGGCACCGGCATGATGTTCGTAAAGCGCGACGGTAGTGTGTTCTACTTCAAGGACAGTAAGGCACGCAAGAACATGCTCAAGCTCAAGCGCAACCCGCGCCGGCTCAAGTGGACCCGTCGTTACGAGAAGGGCGGCATCAAGTAATACCATCAATAGGTATCTATCTTGATTTGTATGGACCGTATGGGGAAATCTTCTACTCCTTCTAGATACATGTCAATCCTTTCTTGGATTATGCGCACCATGTTGACGTTTACCGCGTTTCCAAGTTGCTTGTATGACTGCTGATCACTCTTACTTAGAACAAATGGCTCGCCAAGATTACCATCCACATCGAAATCCTGTATTCGGGCACACTCATTCGGAGTGAGTCTTCTCTTCAGCCATCCGACCACCGGTATTTGCGCCATTGCAACGAGAGCGGGGAAATAGTCACCCCTTTTCACTCGAATTCCCGAGGGTCTGAACTGCATGATGTTCTCCCAGTTCGAACGACTGTCTGGACCGGCTTGCCATTCATATTTAGCCCTACTAACTGGGATGATAGGGTTACCTTCCTCATCTATCTCTAGCACACTCCACTTCTTCAGCCAAGAATCGATGAATGCCTGATTGTGCCTATACAGATGTCTGTTCTTCCTGATGAAGTCCTGCTTCCAAGAAGGCAGATTGATGGCATCAATCATTTCATCCCTCTTCATTGCTCTTTTTACCGATTGGACCCAACCATATCTCGCCCATTCTCTTCCTATTTCGATCAACTGGGCTTTCGTATATTGTTCAAGTTCCCCAGGTAGTTCCTCATCACCTTGGAAACAATCAGCCCAGATGGGGTGCCCAGGTAGTTTAGTTTCAGTATTGACATTGTTGAGGAATTCTTCCCACATGTTAAGCCAGCAAATTTCGTCCTCTGTCATGTTGTATCTTGTATCGACATCTTTGTCTAACACAGTACGTATATCCAAATCATGATGTTGTTCTTTTGGAAATGTGAATTCAAAATTCCCAACTAAATCATCTCGGATACACACAATGTACACCCGTTTACGGATTTGGCAAGTCCCATACTTGTGTGGCGAGAGAATCTTCCACCAATGCTTGTAGCCCATTTCTTGTATTCTCGAGTCAATAACTTGCATGGTATTGCCTTTATCATGTGCAACTAGATTCGGGACATTTTCTAGAAAGAGTACTGCAGGCTTGTGCTTCTCAGCGAGATAGCATATGTCGTGGAACAGAGTGCCGCGGGTCTGATCCTCAAACCCTGCCTGTGCCCCGGACTTGCTAAACGGTTGGCATGGGAAGCCGGCACAGATTATGTCCATCTCAGGGACATCGTCGATGACATCGCGTATGTCGGAGAGTACATCGAAGCCCCCTGGCTTGCCCCAGTTGGCCTCATAGGACTCAGCGGCATGCTTGTCGATGTCAGTGGCGAAGACGCATTCATGGCCCAATTGGTGCAGGGCAGCATGGAAGCCTCCGATGCCACAGAAGAGGTCGGCGAATCGCATCAATACCCTAAAGATGCAAGCGGTTGATAAGCTAACGGGAGAGGGGGGTCGTTAGTTGGAACTGAACGAAATCCTCGACGGGTTTGTGTCGTTACTTCCAGAAGTGGACGAGGGAATGAGATGGATTTAGACACAATCAGTAGAAGAGTTTCAGAATTTCTCCCAGTTGTAGATTCAATTACGCAAACTCAGAGAGCGAGTAGAACTGGGAGTGGTGCATACATACCATGTGTAGGTACAATCTGGGAGGATGACTTCACCAGAGAGGTAGTGCAAGAGTGGAGTAAAACTAAGCCGGCAGAACTTCCTGATTTTTCGAATGATTGGCTAGAGGTGCGTTACCCAAATCATAGAGGGAATTGCGATCTCTGCCTAAAGGGAAAGGGATACAATAGTGGGTTCGGTGAACCGCCATTCGAATGGGCCATCGAAATGAAGTATGTACGATTCATTGGAGACAATGGAAAGAACAACGACTACGGAGTAACCAAGGTAGCTTCTCCTTACCGGAAAGACCGAAGTAGTGTTCTCGACGCAGAGAGGCTGTTAGGATTCGATCTTGCGTGTAGAAAAGCCATAGTGATGTATGGGTTCGAGTTCGACTCGGACTCGTACAACAGTGCAGTCGATTGGTGTAATACGCACTCACCATCATCAGACAGGAAGAATAATCTACAGAGGGCCAAGGATATGAAAGGAGTTCTAGACAAGGAAGATCCTGTGACTCACAAAATGGAGTTGAGTTCTTTAATTCCACTTTTCGAGGCCGCTGCAGGGACTAGGGGAATCAAACTCGGCCGGGTTATCCAGCATACATTCGATGGGCTGAACAGGCACCCCTTATACAAAAAAGGAAGGATATTGGCCTGGGAAATCGAGTAGACTTTTCAGACATCAGACGCTCAGGTTTCCTCGTACGAACTTGATGTAGCGTTGCTCTTCGTTGTCCTCGAATGGATGTAATCCGAGGTTCTGCTGGTATGCTATGCCCAACCAAGTGCCATCAGGGCTAATCACCGTCTCGAAGAAGTCGTGCAGAGCGTGTACATCGCCTTCTGCAGCCTCATACTCGGTAACGATGTGAAGCGGTTCGGGGTCAGCGATGGTGAAGTCCCAGAGATCTCCTTCCTGAGGTTCCCTCAAAGCGGCTGCATAGAGATACCACTCCTCTCCGACCACGTAATCACCCTCCAGATCCCCGTCATCGAAGTCGAGTCCGTAGAATGCTAGGGCCACTACATTGTCCTCGCTGATGCTGACGAACGGATACATCTGGATTCCATTGATGTGAGAGATGTTCCAAGTCGACCAATTGGTGCCATGGTCGTATGACAAGGCCAGCCTCAGATCCCATGGTCCTGTGCCTCCATTGGGACAATCCCCCCAAACAACCGCTACGGTACCGTTCTCATTCGTGTTGACCACCGGATATCCCTCTGGACAGTTTCCATTCCTATCTCCGACGCTCACAGGCTGCGCCCATGTGCCATCCGTGAATCCTGTACCTCTACCAAACTGGTCACTGATTCGCACCTGCACGGTGCCAGTACTGGAGTCAGCGTTCTCCTGAGCGATGTAGACGTACGGTCCGTGTCGCTGGCTGGCGATGGTGCTCCAGCCACCCGGAACAGCGTAGCACTGCGAGAATGACAATCCGCCGTTCTCAGAGTGGTAGTACCAGTAACGGCCTACGTCAAGGGTGCACTCTGGGGGAGAAGCCCCCGAATTCCCCAGATAGTGGATGATTCCGTCCGCTTGGGCCGCCACCCAAGGCCGGTCGTCAGCGGCCATGGTGTTCATCCTCTGACAGATTGTGGTTTCGTAGGTAGTTCCATTGTCAGAGAAGGTATGCCACCAGTTGTCCTCGAGAGTCGTATCGAGATAGTAGACAGTGTCCTCTGCATCAACTGAGATATCTCCCTCATCACCTAGGCATTCAGAGCCACCAGCTAGGTAGTTTGCAGTGAATGAGTTCCCAGGAGTCGGGCCGAAATTATCCCCGTGCCCCCATGTAGTACCGTTGTCGTATGAGGCCCAAAACCAAGAGGCCCAGTAGTCCCATGAGGTCTGCTGGCCTTGCTCGCAGGCGTACCAAGGACCGGGTTCTCCTCCTAATAGGGGGAAGACGGGGTTTGATTCTCCACCCCATCGCAAATCCTTGTGGGCTGTGACGAACATGTTCCCACTGCTTGTAATCGAGATGCTGGGCTCGTAGCCAATACCATACTCTGGGAGATCTTGTCCATTCGATTCGTCGACGCACTCCGCGTGACGCGGCATGTACTGGCTCTCGCCCCACGATATCTCGATGGAGCGGTCATCTGACCCCTCCGTTCCTGAATCTTCGACTGAATTGAATACGAAGCTCTGCAGAATCAGAACCACGAACATCACTGCAATGGCCAACGCTGCGAGTGCTATCGCAGCGTCCTTGGGCTCTACGGGTGTGCCAAGGTATACCCTATCGGGCCTCTCCAAGTCATCGACCAACTCACCGACGATAGTTTCGTCATCAGAGGGCTCCACGGCTCTTGCGGACAGCTGGAGTGCCTTGATACCCTCGTTTCTGCATAATCAAATCTGGTCGATGCTCCCTCTTCGACCCAAGGTCATTGCGATCGCAAGGGTACCCCTGCGATTAGAAGTTCAATTAGTTGCTTTGTGTTGAAATAGGGGAGGGGGGTCGCCCGGCCCATGAGCAACGAGCAGACCACCTTCCTCATGATCAAGCCTGATGGGGTTGAGAGAGGCCTCGCAGACGAGATAATCGGACGCTTCGAGGGCATCGGCCTGCGGATGCTAGGTAGGCGCGACGTGACTCCTTCGCTTGAAATTGCAGAGACTCACTACGCAGTCCACAAGGAGCGCCCGTTCTACCCCGATCTCATCGAATTCATCACCTCTGGTCCGGTAGTGGCCATGGCTTGGCACGGAGAGGATGCAATCGCAGCCTCCCGCAAACTGATTGGAGCCACAAACTGGGAGGATGCCGAGCCTGGCACAATCCGTGCAGATTTCGCACGCAGTATCGACAAGAACATCATCCACGGCTCGGATGGCGAAGATACAGCGGCTTTCGAATTGGGGCTTTGGTTCCCCGATGGTCTTGAGGACTGAAAAGAGTGGGTTGCATGAGGTGGGTCAGATGTCAGGACGCAGACAACCCATCGTCGCTGTGCTAGGTCACGTCGATCACGGCAAAACCAGCCTCCTAGACCACATCCGTAGTCTCGGTACAGACGCGCGGGCTTCGGTGATGGATAGAGAGGCTGGGGGCATCACCCAGCACATCGGAGCCACTGAGGTTCCAGCTGACATTCTCAACACACTTTGCGCAGCTCTCTTGGGCGGCAAGACATTCGATTCACCAGGATTGCTGTTCATTGACACGCCCGGCCATCACTCGTTCTCCACACTACGCTCACGTGGGGGCTCACTAGCAGACATCGCTATCCTGATTGTCGATGTGATGGAGGGAACGAGGCCTCAGACCATCGAGTCTCTGCGCGTCCTCAAGGAAGCCAAGACGCCTTTCGTAATCGCAGCCAATAAGGTCGACCGAATCCATGGCTGGAACTCCGAACACGGCCGCTCTATGGCCGAGTCCATGGGAGACCAATCAAAGGAGGCAATTGGGCTGTTCGAGCAGCGCTACTGGGACTTAGTCGGTCAGTTCGCTGAACACGGCTTCAACATCGATCGCTATGACCGCGTCACCGACTTCACACAGGACATTGCACTCGTACCCGTGTCCGCACGCGAGGGTGAGGGCATTCAGGACTTGCTGGCAGTCGTCATCGGACTGGCTGAGCGCTACCTCGAGGAGCAACTCACAGACATCGAAGGCTCTGGTGAGGGCACCGTGCTCGAAATGAAGGAGGAGCGCGGTCTAGGGAAAACACTCGATGTCATCCTTCACCGAGGCTCTGTCAAGAAGGGTGACGAGATTGTACTCGTCACCAACGATGGTGGGCGGGCAACCCGAGTCAAGGGACTGTTTAGCCCGCGCGGCATGAGCGAGATGCGTGACGCAGGCAATCGATGGGATGCCTCCGAAGAAGCCCACGCAGCCAGCGGACTCAAGATTTCAGCTCCAGATCTAGATGGAGTCCTCGCAGGTACGACTCTGCGCGTAGTCCACAACGACTCTGAACGCGCTGAGGCACTTGCTGCCGCACAAGCAGAGTCCGAACTCTCAATCGCACTCGAGGAAGAGGGTGTGTGCATCAAGGCGGACACCGTAGGAGGACTTGAGGCACTGGCCAAGGAACTCAATGCAATTGACATTCCAATCAGGATGGCAAGCATCGGCAAGGTCAGCCGTAGAGACATTCGCAACACTGAGGCAGCTACCAACCCGCTACACCGCGTCATAATGGCATTCAGCACCGATATCCTATCCGATGCAATCACCGAGGTGGAGAGTTCCGAGGCCGGTGCCAAGCACATAGGCTCGGACATCATCTATCGCATCCTCGAAGAGCATGAGGAGTGGGTCGAGCAGCGCACGCGAGAGCTTGAGGAGGCTAGCCGCGAGCAGGTGGTCTATCCGGGCCGCATCCTGCTGCTTCCCGATCACACCTTCCGCGTCTCAAAGCCTGCCGTCGTTGGTGTCAGAGTAGTGGCCGGGCGCATCCACGTCGGTCAGTACCTGCTCAAGGAAGATCGTCGAATCGGGCGCATCAAGTCTATCCGCTCAGGCGAGATTTCGATGAAGGAGGCAATGCAAGGAGACGAGGTAGCAGTAGCCATCAATGGAGTCACTGTTGGGCGCCAGATTGAGGAAGGAGACAGTCTACTCGTGGACATCCCAGAATCGCACGCAAAGAAGCTCAGGAAGATGGAACTGACTGGAGCAGAGCAGGATGTTTTCGACGAACTGCTAGCCATTCATCGAAAAGATGAGCACTTCTGGGGTCGATGAGAGTTTTGATGCGTTTAGCGTTCATGTATACCGAATGCTCAAGTAGTGAATGACTGGGCCTTAGAAGCGTTATAGGACAGGATTTGGCATGGCGAAGACTGCAGACCCAAAGGCCCGCGAATTGATTGGGACGGTGTCGCAGATTTCGAACGGCCTGATGAATGAGGTAGCCAAGGTCATCATCGGCAAGCAGGAGAATCTTCGCAGAATCACCATCGGAATCCTATCGAATGGAAACACCCTCATCGAGGACTTCCCGGGCCTAGCTAAGACACTGATGGCGAATACCTTCGCATCAGCTCTCGGGTGCAAGTTCAAGCGTGTCCAGTTCACCCCTGACCTACTGCCCGCCGACATCATGGGGACGTACATGTATGACCAGCAAGCAGGCGAGTTCAAGCTCAGGCCCGGACCTCTATTCACAAACGTCCTGTTGGCTGACGAGATTAACCGCGCTCCACCCAAGACTCAGGCAGCATTGCTGGAGGCCATGGAGGAAAAGCAGGTTACGATTGAGGGGATCACCCACAAGTTGCCGGCACCTTTCATCACAATGGCTACGCAGAACCCAATCGAGCAGGAGGGCACCTACCCGCTACCTGAGGCGCAGATGGACCGTTTCCTGATGAAGATGTCAATGGGATATCCCGACCGCCAAGAAGAGAAGGCCATCCTGCAACGCAGGAAGCTGCGTGGCAAGGACGACTACGACATCGAGCAGATCACCAGTCCGAAGAAGGTCGTCGCCATGCAGAAGGCGCTCGAGACAGTGCACGTCGACCCTGCAATAATGTCCTACATCGTCGAGTTGGTCCAGCGCACCCGCGAGGACCATCGCGTCATCACTGGCGCCTCGCCGCGCGCCAGTCAGTCGCTATTCAAGACCAGTCGGGCATCGGCTGCAATCGACGGACGCGACTACGTCATTCCTGATGATATCAAGAACGTCGCACTCGAAGTCGTCAGCCACAGGATTCTTCTCAAGCCCGAATCAAAGATTCGCGGCGTCACCGGACGGCACATCACCCGCAAGATACTGTCCGAAGTGCCCGTCCCAGTCATCCAGTGATTAGCAAGATTCACGGTAGTCCCGTGGTTTTCCCTAACTGAGCGGGATGTCGGGACCAGTAGTAATCGCTGTGGTGAACCACAAAGGCGGATGTGCGAAGACCACAACTGCAGTCAATCTGGCAGCAGCGCTGGCCGTGGGCAACGAGGAGTTAGACATCGATGCACGTAGGGTGCTTCTGGTCGACCTTGACCCGAAGGGGAACGTCGCAACTACATTCGGAATCGACAAGAAGTCACTGGGCCCGACCATGAACGAGTTGTTCAAGGGAGGTGTGGACGGAGCTCCGGTCGCCCTGAATGAGTGCCTAATCGGCCCTGACATGCTGACTGAGGCGATGCGTGAGTCCTGGAAACTGCACAACCCCAAACGCAAGCGTGGACCGCCGAAGGGAATCTCGATCGAGAATCTCTGGCTGCTTCCTGCCGACCTCGACCTCTCGGGAGTCGAGATTGATCTAGCGACTCGCATCGGTCGCGAGAACCGCCTCAAGCTAGCACTGCAGGACTCGCTTGGTCACTTCGACGTGGTCATAGTGGACACCCCGGCCTCGCTCGGTCTGTTGACAATCAACGCGCTGGCCGCAGCCGACTGGGTCATGATCCCGATTCAAGCGGAGTTCTATGCCCTAGAGGGCATGGGCCAACTGATGAATGCCATCCGCGACGTCCAGAAAGCAATCAATCCGAATCTCAAGCTGTTCGGCATTGCTCTGACGATGGTGCAGACCAACAGCAACCTCGGAGAGACGGTAGCAGAGCGTGCTCGCAAGCACTTCGGTGACCGGGTGTTCGAAACCGCAATACAGCGCTCAGTAGCGATAGCAGAGGCGCCCCTTGAGGGAGCACCGATAGTCATCGCTAAGAAGCCTAACAAGTCCAATCCAGGAAGCATGGCTTACTGGAATCTAGCCAAAGAGGCTGACGCCAGGATTGCAAGAATTCGTGGGGGCTAGCAGCCCTACTCGGCTTTGCTAACATTGGTGGCGCAAGCGCGACCGTCGGGGGATTCACCGACTTCGTACTCGACTGTGTCGCCCTCGTCGATGGTTCCCTCCACATCTGACTTGTGAACGAACAAGTCGTTCCCTTCTTCTCTCTCTATGAAGCCGAAGCCCTTCACGCGGTTGAACCATTTCACTGTACCCTGAGGCATAATTCCACATCGCACCGCTCATAGTACTTCATCTAAACGCTCTGAGGGGCTGAAATAACGGTTGTCAGCGTCTAATCCTCTCCCACTCTCTCCAGTGCAGACTGTTTCACATCGAGCAATGCGGCCTCCCACTTCGACTTGAGTTCAGCCTCGAGTGACTTCAGAATCTCCTTGACTTCCTTCTTGGAAAGGTCTGCACGCTTTGCAAACTGTTCCTCTAACTTGGACATCATCTCAGTCTCACGTTTGTTGGCAAACTCGGCCACCCTCTGCTCCATCTCGACTTCTTGCTCGAGAGCCATCTCTTGGCGGCGCAGAGCAAGTGCGGCCTCCATGGTCCTTCTCTCGGCTCGGAAGCGACGGTCGAGTTCGGCGAGAGTACTGCGCTCTGACTCCTCTTCGAGTGACTTGACCCTAACTTCGACGTCCGCCTTCATCTCTTTCTCAAGCGATTCACGCTCGTCCTTGAGTTGCTTCTCAAGTTCGGCCTCGCGCGCCCGTTGGGCCTCAAAGAGACGTTCGCGCATCTGCATCTCCTGCTCGAGACGGTGTCCCTCGACCTTCCTGTGGACTCCGGACTCCAAGGCTTCTCGAAGGTCCATCTCGACACGGCGCTGCATGCGCTCCACATCTTGCGCCGCTTCAAGCTCCAAGCGCTCTTCGAGGAATGCTCTGCGGCGTTCGTACTCGGTCTCCATTTCTTCCTTTAGCCTACTTCGAAGTTTAGTGGAGTGGGCCTCTATGCGACGGTCTCTCTCAAGGTCGAGTTGCTCGCGTAGGCGGTTCTCCTCGCGTCGGAGACGATGTAGCATTTCCTCACGCAGTAAGCGTTCTTCGCGCTCCAACGCATCGGTCTCGAGGCGTTCCATCTCGTCCTCGAGTTCGGCCCTTAGATCGGACTCGATCTGCTGCAGGCGCTCCTCGAACAGTATCTCGTTGGCCTTGCGCATCGCTCCGTGCATACCAGAGACCCTTTCGGTCATCTCAGCAATGCGCATTCGGCGTTCACGCCGGATGCCAGAGCGCAACTTTGACTCCTCGTCCAAGCGCTCTCTGGCACGAGTCACCGACTCCATGCTGGAAGAGGCAGCGAGAGCATGCTGTGCACGTAGCGCAGCCAGTTCGTCGATACCTCCGGTATCGTCATTATCTGGTGACTTGCTCTCACTCACGGGTTCCCATCCCCGAGTTGTCGCTCATTTCAGAGTATTTGAGAGCGAAGGGTCGGAATCGGCCGATAAAAGCGGTTTGATGAGACTATCAGAGTCACCGGGCTAGAAGGTGACGTTGAACCCTGATTCGCAGGCAGGACACTTGAGTTCGCGAGTTCCGGGCCTAGGTCGGATTCGCAACGTCCTCTCACATCCTGGGCAATCAATCTCGACCTTGATGATCTTAGGAGTCAGAGTGAACGAGTTCATGCAGGCCCCACAGGTCATCTCCACGGGTCTCTCGTCAGTGCCAGCGACCACAACGGTGTTGCAGTGGGGGCAGGGCAGGGCCTCGTCGGTCAGGGAGTCTATCGTGGGCTGGTGACCGACGCGGCAGACAGCACCGCATACCTTGCACTCCTTCTCGCCTAAGCCCTGGGGGAGCATGTGTCCGCAATGAGCGCATTCTGCTAGAGGTGGAGCGTACTGTGACTCGACCTCGACCGAATCCGCCATGGCCCTCGATTCCGGGCCGGGTTAATCAAGCGGTCGCAGACGAGTCTTTGTCTGAAGCGCCTATCGCGACCCTCAATGCCTCCACCAAGTCGTTGCGTAAATCTCGAGCTAGGTCCACTATTGTGGTCATCCTCTGAGGTCCAGTCCCAGTGACCCACATGCCGTTGAGTATGACGATAAGTGCGCTGGCTTCGTGCAGAGCTACCCCTGCTGCTAATTTGATCTCCCAGCCAAGCAGCACGACGCAGACCAGCAACAGCGTAATGCCCACTGAGATTGCGATGTTAGTGGAGACCGCTCTACGAGTCCGCTTTGAGAGGTCAATGAATCGGGCCAGTGCCCTCGGGTCCTCGCCCGGTATTAGCACGTCGGCTGCGTCTAGGTTGACCTGTTCTCCGCTGCCTACCGCCACACCAACATCCGCTGCGGCAAGCGCTCCAGCGTCGTTAAAACCGTCTCCGGCCATCATAGTGCGACGGGCCTTAGAGCGCTCGGAGACCCATTGAGCCTTGCCCTCAGGGTCAACACCTCCCCTGCACGAGGATGATGGTATTCCGAGGGGTTTTGCGAACGCCTCAACGCTGGCCTGTTCGTCTCCACTCAGAATCTCGACCGTGACATTGTTCGCCCTAAGTGCAGCTATCAGCTCCTCGACGCCCTCACGGGCGTCATCGTGCGCGAACCCGAATGCGGCCACAGCGCGCCCGTCAATGGCAAGCACACTGGAGCCATGACCGGCTTTCCTCGAGCCGGCAAGTGCAGAGTCCACGTCAAGAGGAATCTCGACGCCGTGTTCCAACAGCCAGTCAGCGCGACCCAACATCACTTCTTGGCCACGCAACTTGCCGCTGACCCCTGCGTCGCCGTCAGTCAGATCGATGACGTTGCTGGCCTTCAGCGAACGCTCCTCTGTAAGTGCTAGGATGCTTTTCGCGTAAGGGTGATTGGAACGCTGCTCTAGGCCGGCGGCAATCTGCAGGGCTCTGTGCTCGTTCTCTTCCTCAGAGACGAACATGCCTGTCATCCGTGGTTGCCCGCTAGTCAGTGTACCCGTCTTGTCGAGCAGCGCCAGTTCGACTCCAGCTGCCGCCTCCAACACATCACCACCGCGTGCGACGAGTCCTGAAGCGGAAGCAGCCGAAAGTGCTGCGGCATGAGGCACTGGAGCTGCTAGTAAAAGCGAGCAGGGGCACGAAACCACCCACAGAAGTAGAGTGTACATTATGGCCTCCGAGGTCGTACCCGCCACTAGAAATCCGATGGCAGGAGCCCCTATTATGACCAGAGGAACCCAGATGGCGGTAAAGCTCTCAATAGCACTCTGAGTCCTAGTCGGTTGGTCCCGGTATTGCCTAACTAAATCAATCAGGCTGGAAAGTCTAGTATCGTCTCCACCTGCCTGAGCGCGGATAACGATGGGGCCTCGAACCAACACCAGACCAGCCTCGACTAAATCTCCGGCTTTGACTGATATCGGCATTGGCTCGCCAGTCAGAGGGGCTCTGTCAATCGATCCGGAGCCTTCGATGATGGTGCCGTCGATTGGGACGACCTCCCCTGAACGGACCTCGACCATGTCGCCAGGCTCGATGGCCTCGACGGGAGTCAGTTCCTCATCGTGGCAGTGTGCCATTGTCAGAGATCGGGATGAGGATTGCGTCACATTCAGTGTGCGTCCCTCGCTCTCCGCAGGTTTGCTCTCTAGCAACCGTGCCCTGCGCGGAAGCCTGTCTAAACCACCCTGCATGGACTCGCGGGCCCTGAATAGAGCCCTTTCCTCGAGATGGGCTGCAAAGCCGACTAGGCCGACAACCATCAGAGCCTCTGCCCATTCCTGCAGGTATACCGCGCCGAAGACGGCGAGAGAGGTAAGTATCTGGAAACCGAGTACTCTGTTCTGGATACTCGCGATGGCTTCCTGAAACATCTGGTAGCCGGCGAACAACACGCCGAAAATTCCTATCAGCATAGCCACCCAGTCAGGAATGGCGTGAATCTGCTCTATGGCAATGACTCCGAGTATCAACGGGACTGTCATCGCTGCTCCAAGTAGGCGTATCTGATCAGGCCTGAGTTTGGAAGACTTCGAGGGGACGAGGCTGTAATCCGAACCGAGGACCTTGTCGAGTCTCTGGGCGGACAACGCCCTGAGGCTCATGTCACTAAGCCACAGTCGCTGCAGCTCGATCTTACCGTCATCGAGACGGACGTTGAGAACACCTGGGATATCCATCAGAGAAGACCTCAATGCCCGGCGTTCGATTCCCAGTCTGATGGCGACCTCTCTGGGAGTCAAGCCTACGACACTGACCCAGTCCTCCTCTGGGCTGTGTCCAAGATTCTCAAGCACCGATGAGGCTCGAGACACCTGTCCTTTACCAACGTCGAGCGAGAGTCTGACGGAGCCTTCAGTGGCTGAGACCCTGCACTGCTCGACGCCCGGTAACCTACTAACTGCCCTTGTCGCCTTCATCGCACAGTCGGGGCAGTCCATTCCTCTGATACCCCACTCGAACTCATGGACGCCATCGGCAGCAAGATCTGCATCGGGTACCCCGGCTGCCGATTCAGCTACTGCTTCTATCGCTGACTCTGACTTCAGCTCGGGCTTCTTGCTGGCTTTGGAACGGAGGAAGTTCGGCATCTTCAGAGATGGCAATTTGGGCATAGAGGGCAGGACAGGTGCTTCTTCCGGTTTCTTAGAAACCGAGGCCTCCTCTTCATCATCGTCCAGAATGAGGAACTCCTCTCGTTCCTCGTCCATGAACAGGCCATCTAGCAGTCCTGCTTGAACATGATGATTCGTTTCCAGGCGGTGGAGTCATCAGTCTCTTACTGCCCGCAGACTCATGGTCGAACTGCCCAAAGACCGTAAATGGGACATGCTGGTGTTCGACGTCGACGGTACCCTGATGGACGCAAACGGCTACCATCCAGAACTCATCCCGCTGATTCGCGAAGTCGAGTCTAGGGGGTTGACGGTGTCTCTGGCCTCGGGACGCACGCTACCTAATGTGACACCAATCAAGCAATCTCTGGGAGTTTCCGGATTCATCGTCGCCGAGAACGGTGGCATGGTGTGGGATAGTGGCGAGGGGCGTGAGATAGTGGCACTAGCGGACGGTTCGAGAGCGAGGGATGCTGCGGAGTGGCTGGGGACCCAGATTGAAGGTTTCGATGCTGTTGGAATCGAATCAAATCGCTGGCGCGAGACCGAGTGGTGTCTGTACGAAAAGGAGGACGAGGAACTGATGTGTCAACTTCTCGCTTACACCGAGTGGTCCGACCTCATCGTCGTCTCGACGGGGTTCGCTATCCACATCACAGCCCCCGGAGTCGACAAGGCTTCAGGGCTACGAGTGGCCTTCGAACAGCGTGGCATCGACCCTCGGAATGTGCTAGCCTGCGGTGATGCTCCTAACGACGTATCGATGTTCGAGATGTGCGGCTCATCGGTCGCTGTCAACGATGCCTACGAGGGAGTCGCCGATGCTGCTGACCTACTGACTGACGCCCGTGGGACCGAGGGTTCGGTTGAGCTTCTCAAGGCCCTGATAGACATCCTGTAAGAGTTAGTGGTGCAGGTGGCAGGATTTGAACCTGCGAAGCACTACGCATCGGATCTTGAGCCCGACCCCTTTGACCACTCGGGTACACCTGCGGTGGTGCTAGGGAAGTTTGGCTCTTGATACTCGCGCCTCGGGGGCTGTTGGGGCGGGTTGCGAGGAATTGTTCAATAATCCCCTGCGTCCCACTCGTGACGGGTTGCTCTGATGGACGAGGAAGGTGCTGCATCTAGACTCAACAAGTATCAGTTGCTCTCGATTGAGAAGTCGCTTTTCGAGCTCGCTCGCGAGCAGAAATCACAAGCCGTCCCAGTCAATCTCCCAGTCCCGGAGTTCTGGTCCTCAGTCGGTCAACTCCTGCAACACTTGGAGGCTGATCTGGCCGAGACTATCAGAGACAGGGGCATGACTGCCGAGGCCCAACTCAAGTCGCGCAGACTCGGCACCATACGGACCTGCGTCAGTGACCTGACTCGCCTTCGCCTCAACGCCTTCACTCAACACGCCGTGCTCTCGAACCTGCTGAAGTCACCACAGGGCGATGCGATGAGCATGTCAGCGAGTTTTCAGAGCCTTGACTGGGAGAGACATGATCCCTCCGAGAGGGCTTACCACTCTGGGATAGGTCATCTCGTGGAGAAGTACAAGCACGAAGTCTCCTGGAACGCCCTACTACATGGCTCCGGCATAGAACTTCCAAGTCCTCCCAAGGTCGGTGGACACGAACCTCTGACTGAGTTTGTCGAACAGGAAGAGACGGTGCCTCAGCAGACACCCCCTGCGGATAACACACCAGACAGTAGCGACTGGCAGGATCCTGAATTCGACGAGGAGGATAGAATCCGTCAAATCGATGCTTTTCCTGACCGCGCCACCGGCGCAGCCTCTCCTGTTCCACCACCGGAGCCGGATCCAGAGGAGAGTGGGTTGCGCCGAATTCTCATCCTTCAGGATCTCAACGAGCCTATCATCACCGAGAACGGTTCGGAGATTACCCTGACCGCTGGTGATGTGGAATCATGCCCGGCCCCGCTTGCCGACAATCTCATCGCCGCCGGTCTGGCCGAGCCGGCTCCACTATGAGGCCAATGACTTAGTGTCGCCGAATCTTAAAGTGGCTCACCAGAGGTGAGCCAATGGGCAAGACAATCACAAGGAAACAAGTAGCAGAACTCAGAAAGGGATTCGATGCTGAATCATCGAACAAAGTCGCTCAAAATGCGGTCACTAACGTCCAGCTGCCGGACCTGACGCTGAATAGAGACCTTGTCCAAGACATCGACGACTCGTTCAGCACTAAGTTGGATGACTGGAAGGTGACGGCTCAGATGAGGAGTGGTCGTTGCTGGCTTTTTGCCACTCTGAACCTGCTCAGGGTCGGGGCGATGAAGAAGATGAAACTCAAGAATTTTGAGTTTAGTCAGGCCCACATCCATTTCTGGGACAAGTTCGAGCGGGCCAACCACCTGCTCGAAGCAATCATCGAAACCTCCGACCGCCCGGTCGACGACCGTACCATCCACTTCCTGCTCTCTGATCCGATAGGTGATGGTGGCCAATGGAACATGGCGATGAACCTTATTCGCAAGCACGGGCTGGTACCGAAGTCGGCCTACCCTGAGTCGGACTCTAGCAGCGCAACACGCTGGATGAATGCTGAACTGAAGAATATACTACGGAGCTCGGCGTGCGAAATCAGAGCAATTGTCGATGGCGGTGGCAGCGTCGAGGAGGCTCGCGAGCACAAGGAGAAGCGCATAGCGGATATCTGGAATATGCTGTGCATTCATCTCGGAACTCCTCCGAAGACCTTCAACTGGCAGTGGCGTGACAAGGATGATGAGTTCCATCGAAATGGTAGGATGACGCCGCAGCAGTTCGCCGCCGAGTTCGTCGACATCGACTGGGAAGACTACGTTTGTATCGTCAACGATCCACGCAATGAGTACTACCAGACCTACACCATAGACTTCCTACAGAATGTCGCCGGCGGACCTCCGGTAGTCTACCTCAACGTGCCGAACAAGGAGATGAAGGCAATCACCCAGAAGTTGCTTGAGGATGGTATGCCGGTATGGATGGGGTGCGACGTCGGTAAGGAGATGGATCGCAAGAGAGGATTATGGGACGCTGATTTGTTCGATGTCGAAGGGCTCTACGGGATCGAATACGGTATGGACAAGGCCGACAGGTTACGTCACAACCAGACCATGATGACACACGCGATGTTGTTCACCGGAGTCGATGTGGTCAACGGCAGGCCCCGACGCTGGCGCGTCGAGAACTCGTGGGGCGACAAGACCGGTCAGAAGGGTTACTACACCATGAACGACAGCTGGTACGACCAGTACATGTTCGAGATTGCCGCTCCGACCTCATACCTAAACGAGAAGATGCAGGCAGGATTGGAGGCTGAGCCAGTAGTGCTGCCGGCCTGGGATCCGATGGGCAGTCTAGCCTAGGTTGCGCAGGTTGATCTCAATAGTCACTGAGTCGGGAATAGGAATCCTGAGGACCTTTCTCAGCGCCTTCTCGTCCTTCGCGGTGTTTGTGACCAGCTCGATTAGGCGCTTGTGGACCCTCATCTCCCAATGGTCCCAAGTCTCGGCGCCCTCTCCGTCGGGGCTCTTGCGGCAGGGAACTACTAGTCTGCGCGTAGGTAGCGGTATTGGTCCACGCAGGTTGACACCGGTCTCCTCTGATATCGCCTGAATCTGTCCGCAGACGCCATCGACGTCAGAGTGATTCTCTCCAGTCAGCTTGATGGTGGTGACGACTGGCATCAACTCACCACTAACCGAATCACTTCTTCTCGATCTTCATGCAGACGCCAGCAGCCACAGTCTTGCCCATGTCGCGTATAGCGAAGCGGGAGAGCTGTGGGAACGCATCCATCTGCTCGATCGCCATTGGCTTGGTCGGTCCGAAGCGTACGAGGCACGCATCTCCAGTCTTCAGGAAAGCCGGGTTGGCCTCCTTCACACCCTTCGAAGTCTTCTCCAACAGGTCGACGAAGCGGACTGCTACCTGAGAGGTGTGGGCGTGGAACACCGGGGTGTAGTTGACGCCGATAGCCTTCGGGATGTCCATGAGCTGAATCTGCCCGACGAAGGTCTCGTCGTGGCGCACGAACATTGGAGGGGTGTCAGTATACCCTGCTACGTCGCCTCGGCGGATGTCATCGGCCGATAGGCCGCGCACGTTGAAGCCGACGTTGTCGCCTGGCTCAGCCTTTTCGACCATAGTGTGGTGCATCTCAATGCTCTTGACCTCAGCTGACTGCTGGCTTGGGTTGAACACGACTGTCTTACCAGCGTTCAGAACACCGGTCTCGATCTTGCCGACCGGAACAGTTCCGATTCCGCTAATCTTGTAGACGTCCTGAATCGGTAGGCGCAGAGGCATGTCGGTGGGCTTTGGAGGCATATTGATTGCATCAATGGCCTCAAAGAGAGTCGGTCCGTCGTACCAAGGAGACTTGTCACTCCTGTTGTAGATGTTGTCACCATCGAATGCGCTGCACGGGATGAAGGGGATTTCATCGGTCTTGAATCCGGCCATCTTCAGGAGGTTTGTGACCTCAGCAACGACGCTGGTGTACTTTTCCTGTGACCAGTCTACGCCACTGATGTCCATCTTGTTGACATTGACAATCAACTGCTGCACACCGAGAACGCGGGCCAAGAAGGCGTGCTCTTTGGTCTGAGCGTTGACGCCGTCGTTGGCAGCAACGTTCAGCACAGCGGCATCAGCCTGGCTGGTGCCGGTAATCATGTTCTTCACGAAGTCACGGTGACCAGGTGCGTCGATGACGGTGAAGTAGTAATTCGGGGTGTAGAACTCCTTGTGAGCGACGTCGATGGTGATTCCACGCTCGCGCTCCTCCTTCAGTCCGTCCATCACATAGGCGAAACCGAATCCGGCCTTTCCTCGCTCCTGTGCTTCCTGTTCGAACTTGTCGATTACGTGCTGCTCGATATGACCACTGTCGAGCAGTAGTCTGCCAACGGTCGTCGACTTACCGTGGTCCACGTGACCAACGAATACTATATTCAAATGCGGCTTCTTCTTATCTTCCCACTGTGAACCCATAATGTACACCTTCTGAGTGTCCCGCCGACCGATGGGGTGTATATGAATCCCACCCCCTCTGCAAAAGGGGGCCACTTCCGGGCAGCATAGCGTAAAGCGCGCGGGCACTAGCGATACTGCATCTCGATCACCATGCGATTAACCTGAGTGGTGTGAGTCTCCTCGTTCACAATATCAGTGGTCCAGTCACCCGGCTCGTAACCCCTGACCGTCGAACCTCCGATGACCATCCACACGCAGCGATCCTCGGAGGAGCAGTCCCCGGCGTCCCTGCTCTCATCGTCGATCGACGAGGTGTTGGCAATCTCGTCTTCGGTGCTGTTGTACATATACAGATCCAACTTGTTTGCTGTGGTCGTCCCTCCAATCCCACCGCCGAGCTGATCGTCATCCTCAGCAGGATATGTTAGCTTGATTCTGACATATCGGATTCTGTCCTTGGTTTCTTCATCATACGTGACAGGGTACTGCCATGTCATGACTATTGGATCTTGTAAGCGACGATCCATCTCGAAGTCCTTCCAGACCCCTCGGTAGTTGACGTACAATGTGGAGTCGTGGTGATCGACGTATCCGTTGTTGTCCTTGACTGTGAGGCGGATGTCCCAAGCACCCGTAGGGAGGTCTTCCCAATCGTAGGTCTCTCCAGTTGCATCAACATCGTTCTCAGGGTTGCCATCTCCATCCGAATCAGTGTTGGTGTCGAGATCCCAGTTGTACTCGATGAGATATTCCTCGGCGTAGCAGTTGGAGTCGTCGGGATCGCAGCCGGCCCATGACCCGGAGCCATCCAGAGTCACCGTGGTCGAGACGCTGATCTCCCTGTCGTTGATGTCCTTGTCATCCTCGCAGACCCAGACCAGCACGAAGTCACCGCCAGGGGGCTCCTCGCCATCGCAGTCGTCGTCCTTTGCGGCGATAATCTCAGCATGTGGCTCGCGGGCCGAGGCGTCAAGCACCGTGATGGTCATGCTGGCTGTGGCCTCGTGGGAGCCGTCACCGACGTTCAGACGAATGGTATAGTCGCCAGGTTGGGCGTAGGAGTGGCTGGTGGTCAGACCGGTGCCGGTGTTGCCGTCCCCAAAGGTCCAGGTGAAGGTCATCGAATCACCATCGGGGTCGGACGAGCCGACGGCACTGAAGGTCACCGATTCCCCACTCTTGATGTTTTCAGAGGGGTCGAGGGACATCACAGCGGTGGGTGGATCGTTACCAGTCAGGGCGTCGAGGCAGCCCGCCATTGAGGAGCAGAGGAGGACTGCGGCGAGCATCGGGGCCAACTTGCGCAGGCTAGTCATCGGTCCGGTCTGGAGGACCGGCTGAAATCAACCCTGCGCTACTTGGAGTTTGGAACTTGACCATTGAATAGGCCTCCAATACCTCGATTAGAAGTCAAAAATGGACTGTTGGCGGGAACCTGACATCAGTTCTGCCTCGCTCCAGCCGAAGGCCTCAGTGATTCTACCCAGCGACTTGGCCAGTCGTCTCGCGTAGTAGTCGGGGTCGTACTTCGGTGGATCCTCGCCAATCTCGTCGACCAGCCAGGGTTCTACGGTCATTGGACTCGACTTAGCATCGATTACGATGTATCCTACTTTCATCCCTGGTGTGAACGGCAGACCACGTCTGATTCTTTCCTTCGCCGCGCGCACGTAGGGCAGGCCATCGGGGTTGTTGTAGACCTTGGAGAAATCTACCGTTCCATCGCGCTTCAGTGTGCCCTTGCAGGAGCGGCTGATGACGAGATCGGCGGCATCAACTTTGCGCCCCTTCACCTCGTCAATGACTGCCTTGGTCATCTCCACAGCAGCCCACTCCTCACCGCCCAGTATCATCTCGAACATCTCAGTCATGGTACTAGTCAGCAAAGCGAAAGAGTCGGTCCTACGAACCTCGTAGCCACGGATTAGCATCTCCTCTCGCGGCCACACGACGCGTCCAACGTAGCGTTTCTTAGCGCCGTGGCTGAAGAACGCCGACAGGGCTGTCTCGAACTCGAGTTCGGCCCCCTCACGAGTGAAGCGTTTGGCCAGACGCTCACCAAACTGCAGGGTTTCACTCTTCGCCCCCTCCCAATCAGCGAGGCTCTCTTCGCCCTCATCGGGGCGGTTGATTGGGGCCTGCTTGTCTACGGGCGCACGCACGAAGATTGAGTCGGTGTCGGAGTAGACCACCTCGTGGCCATCGTTCTCCACTTGGGCTATGATATCGCGAATGTTGTGGCGGGCCCATTCAGTGATACTGGCGCCGATATGAGGGTGAGTGAAACGGTAGAAGCTTGAGGCGAAGACCCCGTAAAACGAGTTCATCAGAATCTTGACTGCGTACTGCAGCTGGTCTTGCAAAAAGGCCTCGGCCTCGTCGCCAGCATCTCTAGCCGCAGTTAGGGCGGCCTTGTGCTTGTCACGACTCTGCATCAACTGCTCAAGCAGGTGCGGGACTAAGCCGACCCGCTCGTCCTTGGATCGATATCTGGTCTGAGTAGCGGGAGAGACATTGTAGGAGCCGTCGGTGGAATTGTCCCTAACAAGCGTGGTCGGGCCGATGTTGTTGGCTATCATGATTGAGGGGTACATCGACTTGAAGTCAAGTACGACTACCCATGGGCTGATTCCAGCGTCCACCTCGTGTACATAGCCACCGGCTATCTGGTCCCTTCTACGTGGACCCGAGTTAGTTGTCGGCACCGCTACGTTGCTGCGATCAGCTAGGCGAATTACCAGCGAGTCAATCCACTGGCTGGTGGTCCCGGTTGAGGCGGTCTCGACCATGGTCAGCGATACTGAGGCCAGCGCCTCCTTACGCGCCACCGACTGTAGGCGCTCAAGGATGTCAAGCGGTAGAATGGTGTCGCGCACGCAGTACTCGAGGACCTCATCGGGACGTTCGGCCCACTCTCGGTCCATCTGGCTGGCGTCGATGTCGAGTTTGTGCTTGTCCTCGTCTTCTGGCCACAGCAACTTGGAGACGTAGCTTAGAGACTCGCGCTGAGGTTTCAGGGTCTGGCGCGCCTGCCACCAAGCGTCCAGCGGTATCCTGCCAGCAATGTTCCAAACGCGGTTCTGCCGTCGACTTGGAAGCAGTCTTCTTGGTTTGGCTTCGCCCTGCAGCATCGGGACTCGTCCCCAACCGAACAGAGTAGTAGCCTCCATCTTAGAGCGACCTGCAAGGACGTCAGCCCTTTCCTCCATCCGGGGCAGGTCAAAGTTGTCGATGTTGTATCCGGTGATAATATCGGGATCCTCCGAACGCACAATACTGGTTAGGCCCTCCATGATGTCGCCCTCTTCACCCTGGAAGGTGTGCTCACTGCGCTCGCCGCCTCTGTCGATGACGGCTGCGGCACAAAGAATCCTGTTCGACTGGATGCTGGTCTCTAGATCGAACGAGAAGGAGACGAAAGGGGTGCGAAAGGGCTCTACCTTGGCGAGGCCATCTAGGGTGCACGAGACGACCATGTCAGTAGGATACAGGCCCGAGCCACCGGCTTCTGTGATGAGTCCGGCAGCGGTGGTGCGGTCGCCAGTGTCATCGTCGCGGGTCTCAACCGGTGCGCGCTCGCCGGCCCAGAGTACCTCACCGCAGGCAGAGATATGGGGGCCGAGGTCGTAGTCCAGCAGCAATCTGCGCTCGAACAATATGTCGGCGCTGCTAACCTCCCAACTCTCCTTCAATTTCTTCCTAATATTCGGCCCATTGGTAATCATCCAGGGTTGTGGCACCTCGACCTTCCAGTGCGGCTTGTCCCCGTCTGGGGTCCACTTGTCACCGATTGGGGTGACGTCGACCGCCCAGTCCATGCTCCGAAGATAATCCAGTGCTGAATCAGCCTCGGAAGCTGGTCGCGGTTTACCAGGCAAAGCGATTACGACATATGGTCGAAGCCCGTTCACCAACAGGGTGACTGAGTGTCCGGAGCGAGCTCGGCACCACAGTTCCACGGTGGTCCGGTGGGGCCTGCCCTCGCCCGACTGGTATGAGCCAGAGACAATGCACATCTCCTCCTCCCACTGCATGGCCGTCCCTCGGACTCAGGCTGTGCTCAGACGCCTTCAATCTATGTTATCGCGGGGGCCCAAAACGATAGCGGAACCGTTGAAAGCGGAACCGTTGAAAGCCGACCCCCTCACCTGCGGCATAATCGAGGTGCATTAGTGTTGGATAATGACGGCCCGGCCATCGACTGGGACAGCATGATATTCAGTTACCAGAAGACCGACCGGATGTATATCGCCAACTGTGAAGCGGGCGAGGGCTGGAGTCCCGGAGTGATGCAGGACTTTCAGAACCTCAGCATTTCACCAGCTGCTGGGGTGCTCAACTACGGCCAGGGCCTGTTCGAGGGACTGAAGGCGCAGCGAACGGAGGATGGAAGCATCGTGCTGTTCCGGCCCGAGCGCAATGCGAAGCGGATGCAGAGCGGCGCGAGGCGCCTCGGCATTCCGGTCGTACCTGAGGAGATGTTTCTCAACGCGGTCCGCCAGACCGTTCTCGAGAACACTCGCTGGATTCCCCCGATGGGTAAGGGTGCTCTCTACATCCGCCCTCTGCTGATGGGCAGTGGTGCGATTCTCGGAGTTGCCCCTGCTCCCGAGTACAAATTCCTAGTCTATGTCTCCCCGGTAGGGCCCTACTTCAAGGGCGGCCTCAAGCCAATTTCATTGAAGGTCTCTGACAAATTTCACCGCGCCGCACCAGGCGGCTCGGGCGGTGTCAAGGCGATTGGGAACTACGCGCCCGGGATGGTGCCTTCGAAGGACGCCAAGGCTCAGGGATTTGCCGAGATTATCTACCTCGACGCTGTTCACCACAGGTATGTCGAAGAGGTCGGAGCGGCCAACTTCTTCTGTGTCAATGACGGTGTCATCTCGACACCAGAATTGACTGGAACCATACTACCGGGAGTCACTCGAGCGTCGGTCATCGAGATTGCGAAGGACATGGGCTACGATGTCCGCGAGGAGAAGGTCGATGTTGACTATGTGCTGAACGCTGACGAGTGCTTCTGTGCCGGTACGGCAGCGGTGATCTCCTCTATCGGCTCGATTCAGCACGGTGACAGAGTAGCCAACTTCGGTGATGGCGAAGTCGGCCCGATTACCCGTATCTTGTATGATGAACTCACTGGCATCCAGCAAAGGAAGATTCCTGACGAGCGCGGATGGACCGTGTCCGTCGAGTAATCAATCTCTGACCATGGCTTGGAAGTAGCCAGCAAAGCCGAATGGTTGGTTCATTGGCCCTCCAGTTGCGACCCATCCTTCGGCCATCGCTGCGTTGACATCATCCTCTAGGCCCTCAAGGGTCTTCGATCTGAAGATACGATACTCCATGAGACGCGATAGGGGCGATGGACAAGGTAATTGCGGTCAGCGACCGAACTTCTTGCGCCGCTGGCCGCCCTTCTGCTTGAACGACTTGCGCTGGGCGCGCCTCTGGCGATCACCCTTCGAGGGGCCTCTGGCCTTCTCCTTGCCTTCCTGCTCCTTGGCTTCCTTAGCCTGGCTACGCAGGCGTAATCCGATGGTTTGCATGACGCCTTCCTTACTCTCCGCATTGGTAGCGCGCAGAGCGTCTTGGGCCGACAGCACGAGCCTGCCCTCACTCAGGTGCGGGCGCGAAGGATGGCTAGCATCCGCCTCGCGCTTCATCTTCGATATCCCTACTGCCTTGGCCGCCCACGCGACGGTCTCGAGAGTAGGGTTAGGGGCGCTTGCCTCCTTGGGGACCCTGCGTCCAGCGGAGCGGCTTAGTCTGGAGTCGAAGTAGCCGGTCCAGATGCTCATCTTGCTCGGGTCGTGGGGCATGCTATCGTTACCTCCCCGTATGAGGGGTGACTTGAGGGCTTCGCGAGCCTCAGTCCTCTAGAAGCACACCGGAGACGACTCCGTGCATGCCTGGCCTGCTGGTGACGCGTACCCGGCCGATGTTTGTATCGACAACTGCGCCCTTGGTGACGATATTGCGTCGGATGTAGTTGGGATCGGCATCGTTCTCGATAACATTGTTGATAGTCGCACGGACGGTCTTGCCCTCCTTGGAATCGCTAACGTTAATCTCGTGAGCGGAAAGGAGTCTTACTGTCTGGGAACCGGCCGTCTTACGGTAGTTCTTGCGCTGGTCTTGGTCGCCGACGTAGGCAAACTGGTTCTCACTAGAGATCTCGGTCCTGCGCTTGCCTCGGTAGCGGTTTGGGCGCTTCAGGCGGCCACCGGTGGGCTTGCGACGCGAAATGCCATGCCACTTTGCCATGCGTCCCGCCGACCGACCGCCCTTATTTCAATGGATTGGAGGACTACTCGCCGATATCGGAAGCAGCGGCCACGATGGAGGCGAGTAGTCCTGCGTAATCGGTTGTCACTGGGAACTGTGGGAACTCTTCTATGACATTGCTTGGAGGGTTGATCAAGATGCCTGCGTTGGCTATCGTCAGCATAGAGGTGTCGTTGTACGAGTCGCCGGCAGCGATGACGTTGTAGTTCAGTCCGCGTAGGGCCTCGACGGCCCGGCGCTTCTGGTCCTTGAGCCGGATGGTCCAGCCGGTTATCCTACGAGACTCCTCATCGATCTCGAGAGTGTGGCAAAGCAGGGTCGGTCTGCCCAGCTTGTCCATCATTGGGCCAGCGAACTGTGAGAAGGTGTCTGAGAGGATGATGACTTGCCATTTTGATCTGAGGTGGTCGAGGAACTCGACTGCTCCCTCGAGCGGTTGCATTCCATCGATAACGTCGGTGATGTCGTCGATTGTCAGTCCGTTAGCATCCAGAATGTCGAGTCTGTACCTCATCAGCTTGTCATAGTCAGGCTCGTCGCGGGTAGTCCTGCGTAGCTCGGGTATTCCGGTGCGCTCTGCCACATCGACCCATATCTCAGGCATCAGGACGCCTTCAAGGTCGAGACATACCACCAGCATCGGCCCGACGCTTGCGGGGTGCGTCTTCAACGTGTTCGTCGCTCGCGGATGCGTATGTTCTTCTCGGGCAGCGAGCACGACTAGGCGTGAGCGAGAAGAGATTGCGTCGACGCACGCCAGTCAGATACAAGCACTTACGCGACGATATCAACATGCTCACAGAGTCGGTCGGATTGGAGTTGGACCTCTCCGAGAGCTTTCTCGAAAGAGGTCACTTTGAGGGTCAGGATTTGATACTGGTCGACAGGGTACCTGTCGGTATTCATCTAGACAGTGGAGAGGGTATGGTCTGGTTTCCTACACTGCGCGGGATTGTGGCCTGGCAACCCGAGCGAAGTTGGGCGGCAGTTGACCACGGCGCTATTCCATTCCTGATGAACGGTGCCGACTGTATGGGGGCCGGCATACACCTCGCAGACCCTTTGCTGGAGGCTGGTGACATGGTATGGGTGCGCGACCAGGAGCACGGCAAGCCGCTGGCGGTGGGTCAAGCTCTTGTCAGCGGTGACGAGATGGTCTCGATGGCCAAGGGCAAGGCCATCCAGACCCTACATTGGGTGGGCGACGAGCTGTGGGAACTCGAAACTTGAGGCATTAGCATTCATTTGTCATGAGTGTGACGCTGGTGTATGCGAAGAGTCGTGGCAGTGCTTTTGGTCTCGATACTCGCACTATCATTCAGTGCTGCAGGAGAGAGTGGAGTCAATGAGTCGACTGTTTTCGATGACACTGGCATAGCATCCTCGCAGTACGCCGATGTCATCCACGAAAACGGCCAGTTCGACATGTCCCTGACCCTCGAAGAAGGCACCAATATCACATCCATGCAGTGGATTACTCAGATCTGCATCAACTCAGGTGTATGCTACCCGCCCGAAACAAATGACATGGGCTCCGAGGACGGACTGACCTATTCCGCCACGGTGGATGTCAATGATACTGCGACCTACATCAATTGGAAGTTCGTCAGGCATAGCGAAGACGGCTCCGAAGCTTCGGTCCCAGATACTGGATTCGGCTGGAAGGTCTGGTCGGACTGCTGGTGGGACAACATGACCTGGGGCGGCTCCTCGACCGACTGCCAAGAGGAAGATGAGGGTCTGCCGGGCTTCGCAGCCCCCATTGCGGCAGGAGCCATAGCGATGGCAGCCTTGATGGCACGACGCGACTGAGCGCGGGCATGGGCGAGGGTGACGAGGAGCCTGGCTTCATCCGCCTCGAGTTCGAAGAGTTACCTACCGACAAGATGCTCTCACGTGCGCATGCGTTCTATGAGCAGATGGGCCAGAGGCGAACAACACGCCACTTCTCGGACCGAGAGGTGCCGCGCGAGCTCATCGAACTGGCAGTGAAGACGGCGGGTACTGCCCCCTCGGGAGCTCACCTGCAGCCGTGGACATTTGTCGCCATCTCAAATCCCGGTCTGAAGCGGAAAATTAGGGATGCAGCAGAGGCTGAGGAGAAGAAGTTCTACGAGGAGCGGATGCCGGAGGCCTGGCAGGAAGTCCTGACCCCTCTAGGTACAGACTACGTCAAGGATCACATCACCGATGCGCCCTGGATCGTAGTGCTGTTCAGGCAGTCCCAGAGGATGCGAGGGGAAGACGATATGTCCCCCACTTACTACTCACAGGAGTCCTGTGGAATCGCGGCGGGCTTGTTCATAGCAGCTATCCACAACATGGGCCTAGCGACTCTCACCCACACTCCCTCGCCGATGGGTTTCCTCAGAGATATTCTCGGTCGACCCTATCATGAGCACGCGATGCTGCTGATGCCGGTGGGCTATCCTGCTGAGGATGCCAGAGTGCCCAATCTTGATCGCAAGAGTATCGATGAAGTCTCTAGATTTGTTGAGTAATAATCGATTCGACTATGCCTAGAGATTGTTATTGCAAGTCTGCAATAGTACAATAAACCCTGAATACCCCCAGTGATTCGGTTACGTGGCATTGGATAGGAAGCAGTTCATCAAAGAAGTTGAAGAATTCAAAGAATTCGGCACTGAAACATTGTTTGAGGACTTCGAGTGGACAGTTGGAGATTGTTCAGGAGTCACTAGGAAGGCCATCAACGAGTACTGGACGAGTGCTCAGCGTCAGGGCCACAGCTTGCATGAAGTGTCATACAGGGCCTGCTTCAAACCGCAACTACCAGCATTCTTCATCTCTAGACTAACAGACTTGGGAGACGGTGTCTACGATCCTTTCATGGGCAGAGGAACTACCCTTCTGGAGGCCTTCATCCAGGGAAGGAAGGCTCTGGGCAACGACATCAATCCCCTCAGCACTGCGCTGCTTGAGCCTAGAATCAATCCTCCAACCCTGGAAGATATCGAGAGTAGATTGGAATCAATCGATCTTTCCAAGGCCGAGGAATCTTACCCCGAGCTCGAGGTCTTCTTCCACCCGGAGACCCTCGGGCAGATAATCTCCCTCAAGGAGTACTTCCTCAGGAGAGAGGCCTCCGGAAGTCTAGACAATGTCGACAGATGGATTCGCATGGTCGCGATTAACAGGCTCACAGGCCACTCGCCGGGATTCTTCTCGGTGTACTCCCTTCCTCCAAACCAAGCAGTATCGATAAAGTCCCAGGCAAGGATAAACGAGAAGAGAGATCAGACCCCCGAGTCCAAGGAGATCAAGCCGAGGATACTCAAGCGCTCCCGAAGTCTCCTCAAGGATTGGCACGGCGCCCCCTTAGAGCACGTGGGTCTCGACCTGTTGCCCTCTCTCACGGCCGAGGATGCAGGCCATGCTTCGAGTATTCCGAGCGCATCCGCGGCCCTCGTCGTGACCTCGCCGCCTTTCCTAGATGTTGTCGACTACCAGGGAGACAACTGGATGCGATGTTGGTTCTTGGGAATCGATGCGTCGACTGTTGAAATTACCGAATTGAAAAAGCCTGAAGATTGGAAAGCAAAGATGACCGAAGTAATGTGTGATCTTAATCGGATTCTAAAGCCGGGCGGTTACCTCGCCTTCGAAGTTGGAGAAGTTACCTACAAGAGAGAAAAGTTACTTCTGGAAGAATTAGTCCTTGAGGCTGGGGTAGCAGCCGGACTAGAGCCAGTAATCATCATGATTAACGATCAGGAGTTCACCAAGACTTCGAATGCATGGGGTGTTGACAATCTATCGAAAGGAACCAATACCAACCGTATTGTCCTATTTGAAAAGGAAGGAGTCTAGGCGAGGGCGT
>Ga0206679_10000666_pt1 | contig 28801 bp, 30 predicted proteins | sample M110012015metaG_FD_155464 | JGI IMG/M metagenome (GOLD analysis project Ga0206679, IMG submission 155464) | Ammonia-oxidizing marine archaeal communities from Monterey Bay, California, United States - M1 100m 12015 | ecosystem: Environmental > Aquatic > Marine > Intertidal zone | place: USA... | reverse complement strand
GTGCAATTCGGTGTTCCAATTAACTCAATCGGAAAAACCGAGATGGAGCAATATGGCTAATTCTTCTCATACTCAGCGACGATAATTTTTTGATACTTGCGACTTTCTTGTTATCACTGGTTGATTTTTCTCTAAATGCCGCGCTCGACAATGGCGTTACCATCAGCCTGTTTGGTCGCAACCTGACAGATGAGGATGGTTATACCCACGGCTATGATGTAGCAGGCCTATGGTCCTATGCGTCAGTCAGGCCGCCACGTACTTATGGAGTAGACATCGCCTACACCTTTGGCGACTAGCGATAATGCCGGGGCCGGAGTAAGAATTTGGAATGTAAATTTTACTCCGGCACCTGGCGTGTGTGTCGCCATTTAACAGGAGTAGCAATGCGCCTGTCATGATTGCTGCAGTCGACTTGCTCTAGGAAGATCCTGGTACTTCGGCGATCTCTGGTGGCCCAGAATCATTCCGCGTAACGCGTTGCCTATGACCGAACGGGGAAATTCAAAAGGACGTCAATCTGATCCAAACGTAGTACCGCAGCGTAACTTTGTCTCACAACCTAAAAATCGAGATAAAAAATGGCTTCTACAATTGAGAAAACCCTCCGCAGTGCTGAAATCAGCGTGGCACTGCTCAAGGTCCTCGCCGAGAACAGTTTTGATTCAATCCTGATCACCGACACCACGGCGAAAGGTCGGATCACCTATGCGAATAAAGCATTCAAGAAGCTAACTGGATACAAGCCCGAAGAAGTGATAGGAAAAACACCCCGAATTCTCCAAGGTGTGGGTACCGACAAGAAGGTGACAGAACGCCTTGCTACAGCGCTCAAATCGGGCGGTAAATTTGAAGGAAAGGCGATCAACTACAAGAAAGATGGCACGCCCTTCATTATGTACTGGAGAGTCCTCCCCATCAAAGCCGGAAAAAAAATAGAAGCCTGGATCGCGATCCAGCGAGAAGGGGCAGCGATATAGCGCAGCGCCCGGGAAACCGTTCGAGAACGCGGCGCCTTTGGGCGCCATGTGCGCCGCCCGCAATGTTTAAAACCGAAAGATCAATGTTAGGGCTCGTTGGAAAGAATCTATCCCGCGATCTCAATTAATAATCCAGGTCTTATACTCGAAACCGAGAGTGGTAAATAACTGGGCCAGGGGGTGCAGGATGGGTTTCCAGAGAGATTCCAAGGTATTTGACTTGATTACATGGGTTCATCTATTCGGCTTTAAAAGCAGAATCGTGGCTACCTTTTTAGGTCCAGGTGTTTATTGACGGCACCTTTTTACCAGCGAACGCTAACAGAGGAAAAAGTTGTTAAAGTAGTTCGGTGTTAATGGTCTAGGGAAAGATTCGATGAAAGTTGTAAAACTTGCGGCGGGCTTACTGGTTCTGCTGTTAGCACTTTTGGTTTTAATCACACCACTCGGACCTGTCCCCGGGTTTTTTATCGGTGGCACGCCAACAGAATCACCTGAAACCTGGCCCGATACCTCTGCGGTTCACGAGATCACACTGGCTGTTCAAGGAACGCTTCCGCGCGTGGTCATCATCTGGGTGAGCGAATACCAGGACGAGCTCTATATCGTTGGCTCAGCCGACAGTGGCTGGGTGAACATGATTGGCGAGGCTGCGCCGGTCGAAATGAGACTTGGTGATAATACCTACTCGCTTATGGCATCCTTATTGGAAGACGGTTGGCAGCCCATGATGACGGCGTATGTGGAAAAATATGAGCCCGACTACCCGGATATCGTTGCTGGATTCCCCGCTGTCGAGGATGCGCAAGCAGCGATTAAAGTTTTCAAGTTGGTGCGCTAGGTGTCACCCCCGTTTGTGAAGACCTTTTTAGTTTTCTGTGCTGTCGTTTTCTTGCCTTATGGTCTGGTGTGTTTCAGCAATCCGGGGATGTTGGCAGAAGTTGTGGGTATCGGCGCTGAGTCGGCGTCTGGGGCTACGGAGTTGCGGGCAATGTATGGCGGTGTGCAGACCTCGATTGGTGTCATGGCCCTGGTTGCTTTTTTTCGACCAACGCTGGTTGAGTCGTTTCTGGTGATGTTGGCGACTTTTTCTGTCGGACTTTTAACAGCGCGCCTTGCCGGTTTGCTCATGGATGGTGGTTTTAACGATTACACTGGCATGGCCCTGGGGTTTGAGTCAGTGTTGGCAAGTTTTTCATTGTTTCTGCTTTTGAGAAAACGCGAAAATTCCTAACGATTTCCTACCTACACTGATCGGGCATGCAGCAGCTTCCGGCGAGCATTTCTAGACCTTCGAGTAAACCGAACAAGGACCCAGGGGAGTTGCCTCTGTTGATCCGTTTGTCGTGTTGAGTCGTACGTCTTATCATGCCAGAAGGTCCAGAAATAAGACGTGCCGCTGATGCCATTGCAAGGGTGCTCGAGGGGCGAGTGATAGAGTCCGCAGAGCTCTGCCACCCTGCGCTCAAGGGTATGCAAAAGCATATCGTTGGTCACACGGTTGAAGGGTTAGAGACTCGTGGAAAAGCACTGCTGACACATTTTTCGTCGGGCAAGACCGTGTATTCCCATAATCAGCTTTATGGCGTGTGGAAAGTCAGGAAAAAGGGAAGGATGCCCCGCACGAATCGCGCACTCCGTATTGGGCTGCACACGAAAGAAAACAGTGCGTTACTCTACAGCGCCACGGATATCTCCCTATGGGATACGGTTAACGTTTACCAACACCCTTTTTTAGCGCGTCTGGGCCCAGACCTATTAGCCAATGATTTAAACGCAGAGACGCTAGTGCAGCGGCTGCTGAGCTCGGACTTTAACAACAGACGTTTGGCATCCTTATATCTCGACCAAAAGTTTATTGCCGGCGTTGGCAACTACCTGCGTTCAGAGATTCTTTTTTTTGCAAGGGTAAACCCCTTGTTAAAGCCGAAAGAACTCGATCTTAGCAGCAAAAGAAAACTTGCCAGAAACACACTGATGATCGGCCAGCGCAGTTATAGAACCAATGGTGTTACATTGCCGGCAAGGCTTGTTTCAAAAAATGCAAAGCCTGGTGGGCGATATTACGAACGCGATCGGTTCGCCGTTTTCGCTAGGGCAGGGAAGCCTTGTCGAACGTGTGGTACGTCGGTCGAAAAGTCGGTTCTTGCGTCACGAAGAATATACTGGTGCCCGACATGTCAAAGGGTTTAGCGCCACCCTCAGCTGCCAACGAGCTGGCAAATCAGCGATTGGTCCTGGCGCTCGGTTGGGCCGGTGTGGTGCCCATGGTTGGCTGCGTCATCATGATAGAGATGCCCCTTGCTACAACCTTGTTAAAGACCTACTCGCTCGCGATCATCGCCTTTTTGTCGGGAAGCTGGTGGTCTACCGCCCTAATGAAACGTGACCTTTCTCGCTGGCAACTAAGTCAAACGCTGTTGGCCAGCAACGCGATCGTTATTGTGGGAGTCATTGTGGTGATTTTCATGGACGATCGTTCGCTATTGGTACTCGGCGTACTCTTTGGCTGTTTGCTTTGGGGCGAGCGTTATTACTCGGTTTTCAGCAAGCAGCCGAAGTACTATCGTCGAATGCGCACGGGGGTCACCTGTGCGGTCATTGTTTTTCACTTCATCGCATTTGGGTTATCCCTATGAACACGCTTTACTGGCTGACGGATGATCTTCGTTTGCAAGACAACCCGACTCTGGAGGCCGCGACAAAAGACACGACGCTAGACTTTATCTTTTGTATTGACGACCAACTATTCCGGACCGATCGCTTTGGCAATACTCGAATGGGCACGCAACGTTGGCGTCTGCTTCGTCAGTCGTTGCTGGATCTTCGGTGTAGCCTGGCCGAGTGCGGGCAAACCCTTAACCTGATGCGCGGCAATCCAAAAGAGGTGTTCGGCCGGCTGCTGGGTTCCGGACAATTCGATCGGGTGGTGCGCTCGCGACAGCATGCAAGCAGGGAGGTGGCTGATTGGCGATATGTCTGCGATCAGTTTCCCAGGGTTTCATTTGACGAATACGACAGTTCGACCCTTTATCAGCTACCATCGATCCAATTCGGTGAGGTATTTCCAGCGACTTTCTCGCAATTCCGACGGTCGCTCGATGCGGTGGAATTTAGACCACGGGTGAACAAACCGAAGGTGCTCCCTGGTCCAAGCTCTTTTAACTTTGATGGCCAAGGAATCGAGGCGCCAGATGACAAGAGTTTGATAACGGGGGGGGCCACAAGTGGAATGGGGCACCTGCAACGGTACTTCCGGACGCGCGCAGCTTCAACTTATAAGGAGACTCGAAACTATCTTTTCGGCGAGCATTTTTCGACCGGATTTTCCCCCTGGCTAGCGCTGGGTTGTCTTTCGCCGACGCAGGTTTTCGAGCAACTCAGTCTTTATGAAGCCGCCCATGGGGCTAATGAGTCTACTCGGTGGATTCTCTTTGAGTTAATGTGGCGCGAGTTTTTCCGCTGGCATGCGCGACATCATGGCGCGACACTCTTTGAGTTTTCAGGGATAGCGGGGCATCGTCCTTTGACGACGTTTTATCGGGAACGTTTTTTGAAGTGGTGCAGCGGCGACACACCGTGGCAGATCGTTAACGCCTGTATGAATGAGCTCAGGGAAACGGGTCTGTTAAGCAATCGGGGCAGGCAAATCGTCGCGAGTTGTCTCGTCAATGAGCTAGAACTCGACTGGCGATGCGGTGCGGGCTACTTTGAGGAAACGCTGCTAGATTATGATCCGTGTAGCAACTGGGGCAATTGGCAGTACATTGCGGGCGTGGGGTCCGACCCTAGAGGAGGCCGCCATTTCAATCTTGAAAAACAGGCAGACAATTGGGATTCAGACGGTCGCTATCGCCGTCGTTGGGCGGGCACCCGTAAACCCGGGCCATTAGACAGCCTCGATTATTACGACTGGCCGCAGGAGCCACCTTGACTCATCATAAACAACAACTCCCTGAGAAGGTCTGTAAGGTTTGCGAGCGAGCTTTTTCTTGGCGAAAGAAGTGGGCACGTGACTGGCCAAAGGTAAAATATTGCAGTCAACGCTGCAAACGTCAGGCAAAATCAAGTGTAGGGTGTCGCTAGGGACGGATATCAGCACCCTGGAGCTTCCCGGCGCTGGTCCCAACTCACAGGAAAACGAAAGCGCGCGACGTGTATTCTGCAGACCGGCTCCCGTTCCAGAAACGTTGCTGTCCTCACTTGCATAGCTCAACGAGAAATAGCTCAACGAGAAATAGCTCAACCCGCCCCGCAGTGCTCTATTAGCGACCCATTGCCTCTCATCCCCGGGGATCATGTCCTTGGCTGATAAAGCAGGAATGTGGTTAATTCTTGTTGTGCACTAACTTACCGTGATGGTCGCGCACGTCCGGGACATTGAGTCATTTGCGTGCCTAACTTGGTCAGGTTAGGGTAGGGTGGTTTTCGAATGTTGCTCGACAAAGAACCCTATTTTTTCTCTTACTCATAGGAGGCACGACTATGATCACACCGGATGCAGCATACTGGTCTACCGTGCAGCAGGCTCGGGCAATTAAAGAAGGAAAATTCTCCAGTAGAGAACTTCTAGAATTATTGGTCGAACGCGAGAGTCTTATTAACGAAAACCTGAATGCCGTTGTAACCCTGGATCTTGATCGGGCGAGGTTAGCCGCAGACGCGGCTGATGAAGCATTAGCGGCAGGGCGTTCGTACGGGCCGCTTCATGGCATACCTGTGACGATCAAGGATGCGTTAGAGACCAAAGGCCTGCGCTCTACGGGCGGTGCGACAGAATTGTCAGACTATGTACCGAATCGGGATGCACCGGTGGTTGACGCGATAAAAAGGGCCGGTGCCATAGTTTTCGGCAAAACGAATCTGCCGAGATGGTCCGGTGATATTCAGTCATACAACGAAATCTTTGGTACGACGGTGAATCCGTGGAATTCTGAGAGAGTGCCTGGCGGTAGTTCAGGTGGGGCTGCCGCGGCTGTCTCAGCAGGCCTCACTTCTTTCGAAATCGGTACGGATATCGGCGGCTCGATTCGATTCCCTGCTTCTTTTTGCGGCATCTATGGGCACAAGCCCAGTTTTGGCATAGTCCCTTCGACCGGATATCTAGATCACCGCCATGGCGGGATGACTGAAGCAGACGTGAACGTAATTGGTCCTCTTGCGAGATCGGCTGATGACCTGGAATTACTCACTACCTTAATGCTTCGCCAGGAAGGCCCTCTGGTCGCGGCTTTGCCGCCTGCTCCGAGGGATATCACGAACCTAAAAGTTGCAGTCTGGCTGGAAGATTCTTTTTGCCCCCTAGACGCAAAAGTCTCAGCAGTATTGGAAAACGCCATAGAAAATTTTGCGGCAACAGGGGTCTCTATCGATAGAACCGCGCGACCGGAAATCGAAGCTGAAGAAGCGTTTCGTATTGGCAGTTGGTTGGTCACATCCGCGATGTTGCAATCGATGCCCGAGCAAACACTCGAAGCGCTTGGTGAAAATGGGGCGGCGCCCGAGGCTAGTCATCGTCAGTGGCTGGATAATGATTTGCAGAGGCGACAAATACGTTTGAAGTGGAGCGAGTTCTTTTCTGAGTACGATGCGATTGTTATGCCGATCAGCCCGGTGCCTCCCTTTCCCCACGATCAACAAGGCAACTTTGGGAACAGAAACTTATTATCTTCAGATGGCACCACAAGGCCTTACGCAGATCTGGTGCGGTGGACAATCCTAACTGGAATGGCTTACCTGCCCTCTACCACCGCGCCCGTTGGATTAGACGAGGATGGGCTGCCGGTGAGCTTTCAGGTGGTCGGACCCTACGGTAGCGACTACATGACGATCCGCCTGGCTGAATTTATCGCGCAACATAACCTTGGTTATCAGCACCCACCAGTAGAGTGAACGAAGTTCCGTCCTTGCTCAATTTTCAGGGGATTATGCACCAGGCTGATAAAGTAAAAAGTGGCTAATCCTTCTTATGCCCGGGTTGGAGTATCCTGGCTTACAATGTGCAGGCGTAGATTGTTATGCCTTAAGTCCTCGCATAGCATTGCCGATCTAACTCGAACATCTCGACTGGTTGGGATAGCGTCACTACATTTCAGGGCATCCAATCAGCAAATATAGCCTGTGCTTGAAAAGCCCAGGTCTATTTTTCTCGTCACCCCCCGCTAGCATTTACCCGTCTAGCGCTAATTGCGAAACAGAGTTTATAAATCGACCCGCTATTGAACCAACAAGGTCTGACGCCGGCGATCGATTATTTCGAAACATCCTGACGAAAGTAAGTGCGGTCAGCACCCCGTGAAGTTCTTTGTCGCCAGTCTAGTTCCTGACGGACACCCCAAAAAATAGTGATCCGTATCGGGGAGGTGTCCGTAGAACTTCTTATTACCTAACAACGTGAACAATGATGACGAGTAGTTCCAAATGCTGAATAACTATCCAAACTTAAAGAGAGCCGCGTTTAGGAGCGGATTAGGAATGATAGGGCTCGGTGTGTTGCTAAGCCTGGGGTCCGTCGTTTTAGCGCAGTTCGGGATGGGCGTGGGGGATATCGAGTTGCTCCCGGGCGAGTCACCGGTGCACACGTTTGTTCGGTTCTTGGTACTCGGGTGCATGCTCTGCGCACTCGGCAGCTCCGACTAATTTTAATATCTTTGGAGATACACAATGTTTAAACAGTCCGACATATTTTTCCTCCTGGCGGTGTCCATCTCTTTTGCGCTGTCAGCTTACCTCTGGTTCACAGGTCAAAGAGAGGAAGGGGTCTTCACTGCGCTTTGGGTGCCTTCAATCCTCTGTTTTGGAATCTACTTCAAGCTGATGGCTTTAGGGGGGAACAAGAAATGAGCACAGATAATATTTTCATCTTCGCGATCTTGGTGTACGTCCTGATGGCAGCCGGGATGTTATTCACGATGTGGGAGTTCAATCGAATGAGCGACGAGCCTTCTGAAAGAAAAAGTGAGCTACCGAAGGCTTCGGAGTAGCCGGGGGAGAAGGTTAAGCGCGACGAGAAAGTAGCGCAGCGTCAGGCAGGTACGTTCAAGTGGCGAGGGGTGTTTGACAGTACTACTGGGGCACCCTTCAACGCGTCTTTTAAACGACTCGACATGGCAGCGACCGTTACCTAAGAGCGGCGGGATCGCCCGGTAGGTGGTCCAGAGCCTTGCAGAGCGAGTAAAAGCTCGTCCTGAGGCGCGGTAGTCGATAAAAGCGGCGAAAGACTAAAGGGCCCGCATGGGAAAAGCGTAATGGCAGATTCAGCACACAACCGCTTCGGACCGGAGTCGAGCAGACGCGTGGCCATAGTGGGCGCCGGAATTTCAGGACTAAGCGCAGCATATTACGCGTCGAAACACACGCACTGGGCCGTAACTGTATTTGAAGCGGCCCCCCGACTAGGAGGACACGCCCACTCACACGAGCTCTGTGATGATTCGGGTCGACATTTCGTCGTCGATACCGGGTTCATCGTTTTTAACGACCGCAACTACCCGAATTTCCGTGCCATTTTAAACGATCTCGAGGTGGCGCCTCATCCAACAGAGATGTCTTTCAGCGTGTCGTTGGCCGAATCAGGCCAGCGGGGGAGTTTCGAATACAACGGCGGCGGCCTCAGCGGACTGTTTACTCAGCGCAGCAATTTGCTCAGTTGGAAATTTTGGAAACTGCTTAAAGAAATTCCACGGTTCAACCGCCTTGCGAAAGCGAGCAGAACGGTTAGGCAAGCCGGTAACCAGACGGTGGGCCAATGGTTAGACGATCATGGTTTTGACCCGTGGATGGTGACACGATACTTGCTCCCGTTAGCGGGCGCCGTGTGGTCAATGTCACCAGAACGCGTCCGGGATTTCCCAATCCAATCGTTATTCCATTTCCTCGACAACCATGGATTGCTAGACCTAAGTAACCGACCCCAGTGGTTCTCTTTAAATGGCGGCAGCCAAACCTATGTTGACTCGCTCTCTTTAGCCAGCGGCGCTCGGTTCCACATCGATCATCCAGTCAGCTGTATTACCCCATGCGACATGGGAGTCGAGCTGACGTGTAGCGATGGATCGAGCGAACACTTTGATGCCGTTATCATGGCTTGTCACGCTGATGACGCTCTTGCGTTGATAGAGCAACCAGACTCGGTAGAGTCCAATATTTTAGGTGCGTTCGAGTATTCAGATAATAAGATCGTACTCCATTCCGACCCGACCTGGATGCCGGTGCGGCGAGGTGCGTGGGCGTCATGGAACTATGTTGGCTCGGGCGATGGTGAAAACACACCCATCGCCGTTAGCTATTGGATGAACGGACTGCAACAACTAGACACAGATCAGTTGATGGTGGTCACGCTCAATCCAGACGCCCTGCCACGGCACGTTCATTGTCAGCTGAACTATCGTCATCCTCAGTTCGATCTTAAAGCTTTGAAAGCGCAACAACGCCGTGAAGAACTCCAGGGACATAGGAATATATGGTACGCAGGTGCCCACTGGCGCTGGGGCTTCCATGAGGATGGCGTGGTCTCGGCGATCTGGGCATTGCGAGCTATGGGGGTGTCTATGCCTTTGTTAGGCGAGGTAGCGGCGGATGAGTGATTTAGTTTTGGGTCACGTAGAACATGCCCGAACGACAAGCACAACGCGAGCTCACCGCTTTTCCTATCCTTGGTTTGGCGTGGTAGCGAGTTATCCGATCGAGAGTCAGGGCTGGTGGTTTACCCACAATCGTTTTGGGTTTCTAAGTTTCGACGATCGAGATCATGGCTGGCGGGACGGCTCGAACCTTATGGTTTGGCTGCAGACCAAGTTGGATGAGGCTGGTCTGACATTGCGTGTGCGCGACCTGGCGGTGGAAGTGCTGACAATGCCGCGCGTGCTGAGCTTCGTTTTTAACCCCGTTAGCTTTTGGTACTTGCGTGACGCATCGCATCAGCTAGTGGCCGTGGTGGCCGAGGTCAATAACACCTTTGACCAAACCCATAGCTATGTGTTGCACCAGGAAGGTAGCCCTATTGCCGATGGGGACTGGCTTTCGACTTCCAAGCGGTTCTTCGTATCTCCCTTTTTTGAGGTTAGCGGATACTATCGATTTTCTTTTCAGCACGACAATGACCGCACACAAGTGCGTCTTAATCATCTTGATCAGGATCACAATATGCTGCTGTCCACATGTGTCGCGGGGCAACGAATAACAATGTCGCCAAGGTACATCGTACGCTACGCCATAGTCGCTCTTGGCAGAGTCTGGATGACGCGGCTACGCATTCATTTGCAAGCCCTTCGACTATGGCTAAAAGGAGTTGGCTTGGTGCCGCGGAATACCGGCCATGGCCGGCCAGTAAAATCAAACGACGCAGCGCGGGGCTAGTATGGAAAAAAAACGCGCGCTTTTATCAAGGGGTGTTCAGCGCTTTCTGGACCGCTCCATAGGGACCCTTAAACGGGGACGGCTCGAAATGTTCCTCCCCAACGGCGAACTCATCTCGAACGAAGGGGAACAAGGCGAATGGCATGGCGTGTTGGAGATAAAGAGATGGCGAACCTTCAACCAGCTGATGCGTCGCGGTGATATTGGTTTTGCAGAAGCCTACGTGCGTGGCGACTGGGACAGTCCGGACCTCACCGGTTTAATGTGTACCCTGGCCGACAATCTAGATAGCTTCACTGGTGATTTTGGTGCGCAGGGGCTTGATCGAATTTGGACTACCTTGCAGCACGCGTTGCGGCGTAATAGTAAGAAGCAAAGTAGTAGAAATATCGAGGCGCACTATGATCTAGGTAATACTTTCTACGAGTTATGGTTGGACTCGACGATGACATATTCCAGTGCATTGTTCGTCGACAAGACAGCAGAGCTTGAGGCAGCACAACGTATCAAGTACCAGCGGATTCTGGATCAGGCAGACTTGAGCCCTGGTAGTCACATTCTTGAAATTGGTTGTGGTTGGGGAGGATTTGCCGAGTTTGCAGTTGAAGCAGGGCATCGTGTCACAGGGATCACTATTTCACCCGCGCAACTGGCATTTGCCAGTCAGCGTCTGGATTCTGCCATCCACGCGGGAGCAGCTGAGTTGGTGCTTCAGGATTATCGGGATCTGCGTGGCCGTTTCGACGCTATCGTTTCTATCGAGATGTTTGAGGCCGTAGGAAAGCAATGGTGGGGAAGCTTCATGCAGACGCTCAAACGTAATCTCAAGCCAGGAGGCAAAGCCGTGGTGCAGACCATTCACATTAAGGAAGACCTGTTCGAGGGTTATAATAAACGAGCTGACTTCATTCAAACGTACATCTTCCCAGGGGGAATGTTGCCTTCACCTGACAGGTTTACGCATATAGCCACTCAGGCGGGGCTAGCCTGTCGAGATATCCATCACTTTGGTGCTTCCTACGCGGAAACGCTTAAACGCTGGCAGAAAAATTTTAACGAAGTAGAAAACGATGTTCGGTCCCTCGGCTTCGATACTGAGTTTATGCGACTTTGGAACTTCTATTTCAGCTACTGCATAAGCGGTTTTGATTCTGGCCGTACTGGCGTTGCCCAGTACACGCTGCAGGCGGCGAGATAATGGGCATTCGAGCAAAATTACTGGGGCTTGCAGAGCGCGGCTCACTTCCCGACTGGCTGATTCGCGCTGCGGTCCGCCGATTGAGCGAACAAACGAGTAACAAAGCTCGATGTACTGACCCTGTTGAACGTGCTCAGCGAATTGCTGCGTGGATTGCGGAAATGGACGCTAGTCCGATTGCGATTGCACCCGTTGAGTCCAACGAGCAGCACTATGAGGTTGCTTCGGCTTTCTTTGAGCAGGTGCTTGGGCCACATCGCAAGTACTCCAGTGCTTATTGGACCCAGGACACGACGAGCCTTGAACGCGCCGAAGAAAACGCACTCGAGCAAAGTTGCACGCACGCAGAACTGGCCGACGGTCAGAAAATTCTTGAGCTGGGTTGTGGCTGGGGTTCACTAACGTTGTATATAGCGGCGAAGTATCCCAAGTCCCATATCACCGCGGTATCTCACTCTAAAAGCCAACGTGAAACCATCCTGAGCCTCGCACGGTCGCGAGGCCTTGATAACATCGACGTCATCACCTGCGATATGAACGATTTTGATCCGCCGCACCCAGGGTCATACGATCGGGTTGTCTCGGTTGAGATGTTCGAGCATATGCGCAACTACCGGGAGTTGATGATGCGCGTAGCTTATTGGCTGAAACCAGGCGGCAAGCTGTTCGTGCACATTTTTTGTCACAAGGACACGGCCTACCCTTATGTCGACTCAGGGGCTCCAGAGGATTGGATGACACGCCACTTCTTTGCCGGCGGTATGATGCCTAGCGACGACTTGCTCACTCATTTTCAACAGGACCTCCGTTTTGAGGCGCAGTGGCGTTGGAATGGTAGCCACTATGCCAAGACACTTGAAGCCTGGCTCTTCATGATGGACGAACACCGAGAAGCGGTCTGGCCAACACTAGTTGAAACTTATGGCGATGAGGTCGATGTTTGGTGGGGGCGCTGGCGAATTTTTTTCATGTCCTGTGCTGAATTTTTCGCTCTCAAAGACGGCAAGGAGTGGTATGTGAGCCATTACCGCTTCGTGCGGCCATCGACATAAGGTTCCGATTACGTCCAAATGCAGCGCCAGGCACATTTGTCTCGAAAGAAACCGAAAAAAATAAACTAGCGTCATTAGTTTTTTTATCGTCCCCATGGTCGTTGGTATCAAACGACACAGTAATAGCTAACAGGACATAGGTGCCCGAAGGGGTTGCCTGTCCTGGCTCTTAATCCCAAGCCCGTGACGGTAGCTGAATCTTGACGGGGGCAGGCAGTGTCTAGGGGCAAGGCTTGCTCGAAGGTTAAGAAATGACCGATACTTGCGCCAACTAATTCACGTAAACCCGAAAGACTTCCCTCAAAAACCCGACAAAGGACGGCACGCCATGAACCATACGCTCAGGCAAGGCCCAAGTAGACCAAGGTGCGTCGAATTGGTCCGTATAGGCATGCTCAAACTTTTGGTCTTGTTGATGAGTGCATCTTTAATCGCTACAGCGGTGCAAGCAGACACGACCACTAAACAAGGTTACGTGCCCGTTTCCCACCCGGTTCAAGTCTTCTGGGGCGACACCCACCTGCACACGACTAATTCTCTTGATGCGCGAGTCCTTGGGGTGGCTCTGGATACAAGCGATGCCTATCGTTTTGCCCGAGGCGACTCCGTAGTGACTACCACGGGGATCACGGCCAGGCTTGCGCGGCCCCTGGATTTTCTCGTCGTCTCCGATCATTCCGATGCCATGGGGGTGGTCGACCAAATGATTTCGGGACACCCTGAACTAATGAAAGATCCCGAGCTGAGAGCGCTTCAGGAGGAATTATCGAAAGGCGGCCCCATCAGTCCTAAAGCTGTCGGCGTTATTATTGCTGTGCTGATTGATGACTATGACGGCCCTTTAATTAATAAAGAAGTGATGCGTTCGGTCTGGGAGAAATACGTTGATACCGCTGACTATTACAACGAACCCGGCAGATTTACCGCAATGATCGGTTATGAGTGGACCCCTACCCAGAGCGGCGACAAACTGCATCGTAACGTTTTGTACCGAGGCGATGCGAAAACTGCGCGGCAACTAATGCCCTTTACCTCGAATGAAAGTAGAAACCCTCAAGATTTATGGCGTTGGATGGAGCGTTACGAGCAAGAGACAGGAGGGCAAGTGCTCGCTCTCGCGCATAATGGCAACCTGTCTAACGGAAAGATGTTTCCCGTAGAAACAAATCCTAATACCGGTAACGCCATCGATGCCGAATACGTGCGTGAACGGGCGCGTTGGGAACCGCTTTTTGAAGTAACCCAGATAAAGGGAGATAGTGAGTCGCACCCATACCTGTCGCCTACAGATGAGTTTGCTGACTTCGAGGTTTGGGATCGTGGGAATGCCAGCATGGCGATCAGGAAAACACCTGACATGCTCAAATACGAGTATGCCCGTGAGGCTCTAAAAAATGGTCTCAAACTTAAGGAGCAACTGGGTGTCAATCCGTATCAGTTTGGCATGGTGGGTTCGACGGATAGCCACACCGGCCTGTCCACGGCGGACGAAACTTATTTTTTCGGCAAATTCCCAAAAGATGAACCTAATCCTGGTCGGGCTGACGCGCCCATGGTTCATTCTGATACTCCAGACAACTGGCAGACGTGGGAAATGAGCAGCTCTGGGTTCGCAGCAGTGTGGGCTCGCGAAAATACTCGAGCTTCAATTTGGGATGCCATGAAACGCAGAGAAGTGTACGCGACCACAGGGCCGCGCATGACGGTGCGGTTTTTTGGCGGTTGGGGGTTTTCGAAGCAAGATGCTATTTCCAGTGAGCTTGCAGTCATTGGATATGCCAAGGGTGTACCTATGGGTGGCACAATCAATGCCCGCGAGAATGGCAAAACCACTGAAGCACCCGGATTTCTGATTGCGGCCATGAAAGACCCTTTAAGCGGTAACCTTGATCGAATCCAAATCGTGAAAGGCTGGCTCGACGCAAAGGGTGAAACCCAGGAGAAGATTTTTGAAGTGGTTTGGGGGGATGCACATCGGCGCGACATCAATTCTGAGGGAAGACTGCCAGCGATCGGCAACACCGTGAGCATTGCCGAGGCCAGCTGGACGAACTCGATTGGTGATGGGCAACTGGCGGGCTTTTGGCAAGACCCAGAATTTGATGCCACCGAACCTGCAGTCTACTATGCTCGCGTTATCGAAATTCCAACACCACGCTGGACGGCTTTCGATATTAAGCGTATGGGAGATAAGATGCCTGAGGAGACGAAGTTGGTCATTCAGGAACGCGCCTATACGTCACCCATATGGTACTCGCCTAACTAAAATCACGAGTCAGGCTTGACGCATTCGGTACGTTCAGTTTTCCATTGAGAACGGGCGCTAAACCCAATTTTCAGGGGACAAGGTACTTGGCCGATAAAGCGGGGTGAAAAATTCGAAGTATCGTTTTGTTGAAATTGAAAAAGGTTGTAACTATTGTCGCGCATAATGCCACTGGTATAATGAGTCATCCAGATGTAGGCTCCTGACGAGTTAATCTCAACCCTACGTCTTAGTTGATCATTTAGGAGTCGAATAGTTGAATGAGTGAAACTCCTTTATTTGATGCGGATCTTTCCATCGTAATTACACGACAAGAGATCGAAGAACGCCGTTCTGAAATTTTTCGTGAAGCGATTGAGACCTCTTTTCTTGAATGGCTATGCCGTCGGGACCTGTCCAGTTTGCTTAACAACGTTGTCAGGGACGTGGTCTCCTGGTTCGACCTGCGTGAGGACGACAACGCTGGAGATTCCAGTGCGACGTCATCCTCAATAGCTAGGCTCTATTTCGTCGAAAGGAAGTCAGTCGGCTTTGTTGTAATGCAGATTATAAAGCACCAAAAAGCCATGTATCGATTGCCCTTGACCCGAACGGACTGGTTTGATTTTGTCTCATTGGTTAACCAGCGCGACACCGACGCCTACGATAAAATATTGGATCTTGTCATTGATAAGGCGCAATTAGTCGGCCGGGTACGTAATGGTGTTTTGTGGAAAAGGTGGCTTTTACAGGAACAACATCGTGAAAACAGAGACCTGATCAGAGGCGTCGTCGAACTGCTGTTGATGATACGGCTTGGCTTTGAAAAAGGTCTTTCGCGCCCAGATCTGCGTCCTGGCGCGAGCAAGTTTGAAAGCAAGGCGCCCGCAGCCTATGATCGACCGCCCATTGATCTTAAGCCCTCGAATCGCCACACGATCAGAGACATGGATGTGGTTGGCAGAATGTTGTTTGGTTTTCCTCGGCGAAACCAGATCACTTTGCGAGTCGATGGGGATATAGAAGACGAGATTAGACGTTACATTATCAAGGCTATTGAGCTTCTCCAACCAAAGCAGCTCAAGGACTTCAGTGACGATAAGAAGATCAACAGGGCGCTAACGGCAAGGGGCCGCGATCCAGCGACGATGCCTACTTACAAACACGCGATTGCATTTCCGAAAACAGTCCCGTTTAGAGACAAAGAGATTGTACGTCTCGAGGATTACCTTGAGTATGGTTTTGGAATGAGTGCGTCGGGTGCTTCAACAGTATTCGGAGAATTCATAGAACGTGTCAACGGTTTGATTGACATGGATGTCAGAACTTACTTTGGTAGTAAAGCACAACAGCTTGCCCGAACGCGGAGTCTCGTTCGTTCTGTTATAGGTTTTAGTCAACATGAAGAGTTTGTCGGCATTTTGCAGCGCTATATTGAACAGGCGATAGATAACAACGATTTCGGCAGAGACGTGTCGCGCTTCAAGCAGGATGCCACTGTGACCAAATAGAGGTCCGTGGGTAGCGCCCGGTGTTCGGCTTAGCCTTGTTGGTTGTCTGCCTGCGTTAGGTTTTCAGCAAGCCATCTGCGATGTCGCCAAGATCTTTGTTAGTATTAGTCTTCGGGTCTTATCGAGTAAAATCATTAATGGCTGATTCTACGACTTACACTCCACCGAACGTGTGGCATTGGCAACAGGAAACCGAAAGCAGGTTCTCCAAAATCAATCGCCCGGTCGCTGGTGCGACTCATGAAAAAGTCCTGCCGGTTGGCAAGCACCCTTTGCAGCTGTATTCGCTGGCTACCCCAAACGGGGTTAAAGTGACAATGCTTTTGGAAGAGCTATTAGCCCTCGGTATCACCCATGCAGAGTACGATGCGTGGCTGATCAACATTGGCGATGGCGATCAGTTTGGAAGTGGTTTCGTTGAGATTAACCCCAACTCGAAGATCCCTGCCTTGGCCGACCATAGCACCTCACCGACTACGCGAGTATTTGAATCTGGCGCCATCATGTTATACCTCGCCGAAAAATTTGGAGCCTTTATACCATCGGGCGGGTCTGAGCGTGCTGAATGCCTGTCCTGGTTATTTTGGCAGATGGGTAGTGCCCCGTATTTAGGAGGTGGCTTTGGTCATTTCTACGCTTATGCGCCAGAAAAATGGGAGTACCCGATCAATCGATATACCATGGAAATTAAACGTCAGTTGGATGTGCTGGATCGGAACCTGGAATCGCGTCAATTTCTTTGCGGAGATGAGTACAACATCGCCGATATGGCTGTTTATAGTTGGTACGGCCAGTTAGCGTTAACCGGACTTTACGAATCCAAAGAGTTCCTTCAGGTGGATTCCTATACCCACCTTATTCGATGGGCGACTGAGGTACACAACCGTCCGGCGGTAAAACGCGGCAGGAAGGTTAATCGAGCGAGCAAGAGTGGGCTAATAGAGCGCCATGACGCCAGCGACTTTGACGGCCTGGAGTCTGGTTAGACAGGATTGGCCGACCTTTGGTTGCTTGATTATTGGTGTTTCTTGATAGTCAGGCCTTTCAGGTGATGCTCTTTAGGTATGGTTTACCTGTATGTCGGATAGGAATAGTACCCCGGCTTGTCGCTCATTGTGACTAAATATTGTGACTAAATATTGTGACACTGTTCCCCGTTAAGCATCCCACCAATGACCGTCAGGATCACCGGGATAGATCCCTAGAAATTTGCCGTGGGACTGGTAGCCCAGAAGCCTGCTGACATTTTCTGGAAAACTTTCTGCGACGTCCCTTGGCATTAGCAAGTACTGGTTGTCTTCCTGGCGCACCCATCCCAGACAGTAGGAAATAAACAAACCAGAGCGAGGTGTTGACGCAGTGTTCGCCCCGCCGCCATGAATTGTTGACTGAAGCCAGAAAAACACCGACCCCTTGGGCATAACGGCCTGAGATACTTTGGATTCATCGATGTTTTCAAAAGCCTCTGTTTCCGCATTTTTTACTCCCCTCAGCAGATCTCTGTCAGTGACAATTCTGGTGGCACCATTCTCAGCGGTAAAGTCACTAAGGGCCCACATGGCCTGTAGCTGAAATTCGACACCGGGAATAGCAATAGGGTAAAAATCACCATCCCGGTGCAGTATCTGGGCCTTTTCCCCGGGGTGAATTTCAATAGCGGTCATACTGCCAACTTGATAATTTTCACAGTGCCTTTTTAGTACGGCATCAGCAACTCCCAGGGCAAGGGGATTGGTCAACAAGTCAGCCGATGAACGGGACAATCCCAATATCGCCCCCAACCGGCGAGTTTTATAGCCATTGAAAGCATTTTCAAACTCATGGCCTTTCGTATCTAAAGGCTCCCGTAACTCCTGATTTATTTTATCTATCAAATCATCTGGCGCCACGTTACGAACAACAACCCCACCCTCTTGCAAAAGCGTTGCTGAAACTATACCTGCGGATGTTTCGTTACCAAATGACCTAATCATTTGTCTTTCCTTGTTCTCAAATAAAATAGAGAAAATCTATCTGACGCTTTGTGAAATCACTCCACCGCTTCTTGATTCTTCTAACCGTTGACGCTTATGGCCTAAATTCGTCCTTAAGCGATACCCCCAGCCCGGGTCCAGTAGGGAGGATTATTTTTCCCTCGTTATCCAGCGCAAAGGGGTTGTGCTTTAGGAGGTCTGTGATAACACTGTGAGGCATAACCTCAACCATACAAAATTTGTCATCGGACAATGTCGCTTGAAATTGCAGATCAGCGGCAAGGCCAATGGCAGTGTTCCAACCATGTGGGATCAAGCTTATATTATTTTGACTGGCAGCAGATCGTATAGATTGCATCTGTGTCAAGCCTCCTACCCTGGTACAGTCAGGCTGAAGAATGTTCACCGCTTCCAGTTGTGATAATTTTTGAAAATCTTTTAATAGAATAAAATCTTCACCCGCTGCGATCGCAATATTTGAAAGCTGCGTTAATCGCACATAGTCGTCAAAGGCCTTGGGGGTTAAAGGCTCTTCGAACCAAAGATAATCCAGCTGCGCCAACACTTTTGCTATTTTAACAGCCCAGTCAAAGTCAGGCGTCCAGTTGGGATCTGAACCATAAACATCCAGCATTAGCTGAACTTTCTTGCCAACAATTTTCCTCGCAGCTTTTAGCAGGTTTTCTTCACAAAGATTCCATTCACTTTCAGACTTGCTGTCATCTCGGTGGCCAAAGTCATCGACACTCAGCTTAATGGCCCTGAAGCCTTGATCCAGCAGGGCGCGTAAATTTCTCTCGAAGGCATCTCCCGTGACGGCTGAAGTCATGGGCAAGTCCATCGTGGCATAAGCAAGAATACGATCACGCTTTCTGCCGCCAAGTAGTTCGCTGACAGGCTGGCCTTCTTCTTTTCCGCGGATGTCCCAAAGGGCGATATCGATTGCGCTCATAGGGATGGTCATTTCAGCATCAGCCGTGTGAAGAATGGCAGGGTTCTGTTGATAAAGCCTCAAGGCTTCTTGCAACCGGTCAACGCCTGTATAAGCAGAGCCAAGACCAGTGATACCCTCCGGGTTGGTGATTTCCAGAAGGACAGTTTCTTTTTCGATGTTGTCACCCCAATTCACTGGGGGTAAGGGAATTATTTCAGCATTCATTATAAGTGGCCAATCAGCTACTTTAGCGCACTGGTTAATCCGCTGATCAAACGATCAATTTCATCCTGTGTCGTATAGTGAAGCAACGACATCCTGATAACTCCGGGATCCAAGTCTATGTTCATCTCATTGAGTATCCTGACGACATCAAAGTCACCGGATGCGACCATCAGTTTTTGTTTTTCCAGCTCGGCTACCACCGCCGGAACCCGTTTATTGAGCGGTAGTATTGTAACCGTGGGCTCTCTGATGTCTGGATCGTCCGGACCTATAATGAGGACATCGTTACGGGCCTTTAGAAAATCAAGCAAAGGCGTCAGCAGCGAGGATTCATAGTCTGAAAACAACTGATGGAGTCTCCGCCCTTTGACTGCGCTGTCTGGAGCGTCATCAAAATGATGGGCATAAACTGCATCCAGATATTCTGCGACGCCGGAAACGGCGGCTATTTGCGCGTGATCCGGGCCGGCTGGTGTCAGGCAATAGTGGGGTTCGTGCTCGTAGTAAAAATGCGATTGGTTGGCCATTTGTTTCATCAACTCCCGTTTTACATACATAGCGCCGAGGTGAGGCCCCCAGGTTTTGTAGAGCGAGAACAGGTATATATCTACATCCAGCTGCGCGATGTCAGGTAGCCCGTGGGGGGCGTAAGAAACCCCGTCAACAACGACGAGGGCACCTGCCTGATGGGCCTTGGCGGAAATTTCCTGAACCGGGTTAATGTGTGCGACGACATTGGACGCGTGCGGAAAAGCGATGAGCCGAGTACGTGGCGTAATAAGCGCATCAAGGTGATCGGTGGCCAATCGCCCGGTCTTGCTATCGATATGCCAGTCCCGAATAACGAAGCCCTGATTTGCCAGCCGTCGCCAGGCGCCCGAGTTAGCTTCGTGATTTTGGCAGGAAACAATGATCTCGTCGCCTTCCTCCCACATTGGGTGAAGCGCCTGAGCCAGCACATAGACATTCTGAGAAGTCGATGGCCCAAAAATGAGTTCGTCTTCGCCAATGTTTAAGTAGGCAGCTAAACGCCCATAGGATTCGTCCATGCGCTGGCCGGCCTCGGTTGATGCCGGATAGGAGTAGTACGGTTGAACTTTGGTCTGGGTGTAGTACGTCATGAGTCGGTCGATCACTTGATGGCACATATACGAGCCGCCCGCGTTTTCAAAAAAAGCCCAACCTTCTAACGAGGGTTCGCTAAAGGCTGGAAACTGTGCTCGTATAAAGTCGATATCAAGTCGCATGGTGGGGCTTCCTATTACACAATTGTTGCTATGAAATTGCCTTAGAATGATTACAGGTGGCTGTCATGACTGTCTATATCTTCGCCTTTCTCCAGGTACCTTGTAAATTGAGTAATTAGCAACTCAGCCATGTGCCTTAGCTGTTTTTTGGGTATGCTGAATGCACAACAGCGAGTCCTCTAATGTAGGCCCTCATAAGAATGGATATTTTTACCATCACAATCGGTATCAGTCTGATCCTGTTTATTGCTATTGGTAATTTCGCCGGCAAAAAAGTCAAGAACCTCGACGACTATTTTGTGGCCGGACGTCGCGCTCCGACAATACTAATCGTAGGCACATTAGTGGCCAGCGTGATGAGTTCAGTGGCTTTTCTCGGCGAGGCGGGCTTTACCTACGATGGTCAATTGGGCGCGTATATGTTGTTCCCGAGCACCTCCGCGGCCGGATATGTCATCGGCGCTCTGTTTTTTGGGCGCTATCTACGACGCAGCAGGGCAACCACGGTGGCCGATTTTTTTGGTCGGCGATTTAACAGTTTTCGTCTGCAGCGAGTCTCGGGCATTATCATCATGCTCTCCATCGGCATCTATCTCCTTATTGTCACTCAGGGTGCGTCCATTCTTCTTACCGATCTAACCGAACTCACCTATTTCCAAAGCCTCATCGTGGTGTGGCTCAGCTATACCTTCTTTACTATGTATGCGGGCTCCAAAGGCGTGATCATTACCGACACCTTAATGTTCCTGTTGTTTACCGGTGCCACCCTTGTCTTTGCCTATTACATTGTTAGTGACCTGGGCGGTGCCGCTCTTGCCATTGAGAATATGGCTCAACTGGAAACCAAGGCCGGAATCGCCTCCTGGAGCGGTATTGTTGGTCCCGGCACCGAGTGGCCAACGGCTATGGATTACCTTATATGGGCGCTCGTTATCGATTCTGCCTGGGCCGCCGTTTATATTGTCGGCCCTTGGCAAGCAGGCCGTCATTTGATGGCGAGAGATGAACATGTCGTTCTGCGGTCGTCGATGTATGCGCTGATTATTGTCGCTCTTTTGCAAATCATCATTTACGGGCTTGGCGGTGTTGTTAATCTGGTGAAGACGGATATTACGCCTTCAGAAACCGTATTGGTGTGGGCGGCGAGAAATTTAGTGCCGGAATTTTTGGGCGCGCTGGTATTGGCGGGCATCATGGCAGCAGCGTTATCGTCCGCATCTACTTTTCTTTCTCTGGTCGGGTTTAGCGCGAGCAACGACGTGGTGAAAAGGGAAAAGGCGCTTGATCTGCGCTCAATACGTTTCATTATGATGTTGGTCGGTATCGTCGTTTTACTCGCCAGTTTTTATTTTCCACCCAATATTTTCTGGCTGATGCTGTTCGTTGGAACCGTTTACGCCTCCTCTTGGGGGCCAGTTGGGCTTATGAGCGTCTGGAGTAAAGGCATTACTGAGCTTGCGGCCTATTGGGGCATGATTACCGGTTTTGTGTTTAACGTGGTCCCAGCGGCGATTGAATACCTTGGCTATATCACCTGGCCCAGCTATCTTCACCCGGCACTTATTGGAACGGTTATCAGCCTTATCACGATAGGTATCCTCTCAAGAAAGGGTGCGGTGACGGAGCAAGAAGCCGCTTACCGGGTCAAGCTTCACATTACCCCCGAGGAAGACTGTGATGCTAAAAAAACCAGAGCGACCATGATCGCTCCTCTCGCCCTGCTTATATACGGCTGCAGCATGCCATTTATAGTGGTGAATTATTACATCAAGCCCTATCAACGCGGCAGCGGAGAAATTCTGGCAGATGGTTCGATGAATTGGCAAACCGGAGAAGCGTGGTTTAGTCTGGCCCCGGCAGTCGTTTTTATATCTCTCGGTATCCTTGCTGGAATTGTGATTAAGCGCAGTTACAACCCGAAAACATCCTCACCGAGTTAATCGAGCCACATCTGTCACTAGCAACGCCGACCCAATGGCGCCATGGCATCACAACAGGCAGCGTTAAGAATAGCATGCTGCCTGGCACATGAATCGTGATAACGCGATGGCGGAGCCGTAAACGCCCGGCTGGAGACATTACAAAAAAGATACAAATAAATGCAACCCGTTGACAATGAATCGTCGTACAACCCTTCGCGTGAGCTAAAAAAAGAAATCTCGGAGCGGCGCTTAACCAACAAAAAAGTTTGGAGGATGTATGGGAAAGATGTTTTTGGAGAGCGGCGACCTGGTCGGCGTCACATTCTGGCTGGTGTCTATAGCGATGATCGCTGCGACTGTGTTCTTCCTTTACGAGGGAGCGCACGTGAAGAAGGAATGGCGCCTGTCCTTGCTGGTGGCGGGTCTCGTGACCCTGGTTGCCGGCGTACACTACGACTACATGAGAGACTTCTGGGTCGTCGAGCAGACCACGCCCATTGTTTACAGGTACATTGATTGGCTGATCACCGTACCGCTGCTGATGATCGAGTTTTTCTTGATCCTCAAGGCCGTTGGCGCAGCGGTCGGCACGGGTTCATTTTTGCGTCTACTGGTCGGTACTCTGGTCATGTTGATATTTGGTTACCTCGGCGAGGCGGAAGTCATGAATGTGACACTCGCGTTCTGGATCGGTATGGTCGGATGGGGTGTTATTATCTACGAAATATTCGCGGGCGCGGCAGGCAGCGCTGCGAAAGCCGCATCTGCTGCTGTTGCTTCGGCCTTCAACTATATGCGTCTCATTGTTCTAGTGGGCTGGGCGATCTACCCTATCGGGTACGTTTGGGGCTACATGCTGGGTGGAGTCGACGAGGGCGCCCTGAACATGGTCTATAACCTGGCAGATTTTGTTAACAAGATCTTGTTCGGGTTAATCATCTGGCACCTAGCGGTTAACGAATCGGGCGGCGCTGGACACGATGGAGATACTGCTTAGCCCCGACTGCGCGGGCGGGTGCGATCGCCCGCCCTGCCAGGTTCAATGGGAATGAGGGTAGTAGCGTACGAACAAGCAAATAGGCTAAGGCCCCCGGTCAGGGGGTACAAGGGCGGGCGTCTTTTGCGAGACGGATTGTGTCGCAAAGAGGCATTGACGCTGGCCTGAGACGGGCAGAAGATGAGCGTCGGTTTTTTTAGCAGGAAGACTGAACCATGCTGACAAACAAGTTGCTCACCGCCACCCGGCGTGTCAGAGAAACACCGTTCACTCCGAGAGTCGAGGCGGCCGGCGTGAAAGGGTATTCGGTCTACAACCACATGTTGCTGCCTACTGTGTTCGATACGCCCGAAAGGGACTATGAGCATCTGGTTAGCCACGTACAGGTCTGGGACGTGAGTTGCCAGCGGCAGATTGAATTGATCGGCCCGGATGCGACCAAATTGGTCCAACTCATGACGCCACGTGATCTTCGGAAAACGAAGCTCTTGCAAGGCAAGTACGCTCCCCTGTGTGATGAGAACGGCACAATCCTCAATGATCCCATTATCATTAAACTCGAATCAGACCGGTGGTGGATTTCTCTGGCGGATAGCGATATCAAACTGTGGGCCAAGGGACTTGCATTCGGTCAAGGCCTGAACACACAAGTCTTCGAAGCTGACGTCTGGCCTTTGGCTGTTCAGGGTCCCAAAGCTGAGACCCTGATGAGCCGCGTTTTTGGTGCGCAGGTTCAAGCAATCCGTTTCTTCCATGGCAAGATGTTGAGGTTCATGGACAATGACATGCTGGTCATGAGATCTGGATGGAGCAAGCAGGGTGGCTTCGAAATATATCTGGACGATGTCTCGCTAGCGGAACCGCTTTGGGATGCGTTGTTCGAACACGGTAAAGATCTTACTGTGCGCGCGGGCTGCCCCAACTTGATAGAAAGGTTGGAGTCAGGCCTGCTGTCCTATGGTGGCGATATGGATGATCGACATAATCCCTTCGAAGTCGGTCTTGACCGGTATATCAATTTGGAAGCCGATATTGACAGCATCAGCTTACCGGCACTGCGACAGTTGGCCGGCCGCCACCAGCGCCAACTGGTCGCAGTCATGTTCGACAAAACGGTCGAGGCTCCTGACTTTTTGCTTCGGGACAAAGGCGAGGTTGTCGGCAATCTGACGGCAGCAGCCTGGTCCCCCCGCTTCAGTCAACACTTGACTTATGCCATGGTCAATCGAGAATGGCTTGACCAACATACTGAAATAGAAATGGATGGCGTGCGTGGCAAGATTTTGCCCATTCCCGGCAGTTACTGACCATGTCGCGGCTCTTGTCAATCCAGGGTCCTGACGGGCGCAGCACTTCATGATCTTGGGTGTGGCGTACGAAGAAGACGCCGAGATCCTTTTAGGTTAAGGCACCAACTAAAGAGCGCATGTAGGGCGCCTAATCATTGGAGGGAAGCATGCAGGTTACCCGTATATTTACAGGCGATGACGGTGAGTCGCATTTCGAGGATGTTGACGTTGAAATGGAAGAAAGCGGGCTGGCGGGGCTGATGTCTGCGCCAGTTGCGGCAAAAAGCGTGATCTTTCGCGAGGTCACGGGTGACTATAAGCTCGACTTCCATTGCGCGCCCAGGCGACAGTACGTGGTGAACCTCACCGGCTCAGTCGAGATCGAAAATGGCCTCGGCGAAACGCGATTGCTTGGCCCGGGCAGCATTCTGCTCGCCGAGGATACGACCGGTCGTGGTCATATTAGCCGGGCCGTGGAGAGCCAATCACGTCAGTGCCTGTTCATACCTCTGGCTTGAAATTGCTCAGATGATTGCAGTTTAGAATGGCTGTTCTCTGAGCTTCGACACAGCCTTTCGGCCCTGAACATCAAGCTTCGAACTCAAGCAAAGAGTAACGTAGCAAATTCCGACCAGATAGGCGTGTTCGCTATGCTTAGTTTGGCAATCATTGCGGCAAAGAATAGCCCCAGTCCTAATAAACTGGCCCAGTGTGGCCTTTTCAATCTGACCGTATCGTAGCCGATCAGCAATCCGAACAACCCAAGCTCCATGATAGGAATAAATGGGAACGGTGCCCCAACGGTCTCAATTAGTCGGGCAACAGCCGGATCCAGGATGAGTATTCCGGCCAGCAACATCAATCTTTTGTGGGCTTTACCGTTAGCACGGTGTACCAGTCCCAAGACAAACGCGATACTGAAATTAATCAAATCGGTGGTGGGAAACATCATGGAAGCTATGTGGCTATTCTCGCCGATAGCGAAGCCCGGTAGAGCGAAGGCCACTCGCATCATGCAATATCCTGTCACCAGCATGGATATGGCGAGGATCGAACTCCATTGACCCCGTTGGCGATGTTGTTTTAGTCGCCCACCTTGGACCAGGCTTGCTTGGAAAGTATAAAATCCAAACCATGATAGGAATATTAAGCCATGTATATGGTAGAGCAGCGGGAGTGAAAAGGCGCCATTTGGTTTAGCTAGAACGGGTGGAAGAAAGCCAAGTAGAACGATGCCGGTTAGCAGAAGACCCATATAAAAAAAGAATGGCTCCGCGGTGGCTCTTGAATCTTGTATTTTTATTTTATTGACGACAGTTTCCCCATCCTGGATATGTTAGTCGAATATCTTTGTGGCCCTGAGAGTTGCCCTGATTGCGAGCCACGTTACTTTTTATGAATGGCACTGTTAAGGGAATGGTGATTTTAGATAGAGCTTTCCGAGATTTCAAAAGAATCGTGAACGGTTCTGATCATCTTATCGCCTCCTCATTACGCTCAGAGCATCAGGACAGGAAGCGCGGCAACAATGAAGATTGTTGTTCCCCAATAGCGATAAATTTCCGCGGAGAATCGTATTCAAGCCAATATTCAGGGCTCAGACGTGCTTGGTTACTTACGGAAAAATATGGGTTATTCGTCCTATACCCAATACCCAGTAATAGCAGGAGCCCCAGTCTGTGAATTGGGGGCGTGTCAGGAGGGTGGGCGAGAGCACTATTTTTTAAGGCTCGTACACAATTTCCTTTTTTTAAATCACTGTTCAACAGTAACCGAGTGTTCTTATCCGGTTCTATAGCAATCACTAGAAGGTAGGTGTTACAAACCCTCCCTTTTTCAAACGGTGGTCGGGTTCAGCAATTGCTGTTGCTAACTTGAATTTAGCGGGCTGTATTGCGTGCATCTATACTTGCATGGGGGTATCTAAACCTTTCATTAAAATGATAGTGGGTTACCTTCACTGCAGCGAGAATCGGCATGATCAATGTCCGGGAAACAAGGTTGATCATAAGTTAACACTAGTTCTCGGACATTGGCAGCCAGCCCGTTTACGTGATTTCGTCGAGAAATACTTCCTCGATGGATCGATCAAAGAGGCGGGCAATTTTGAAGGCCAGGGGCAGTGACGGGTCAAATTTGCCTTTTTCAATCGCGTTGACGGTCTGTCGAGAAACATCTAGCACAGTCGCCAATTGGGCTTGTGTCCAGTCGCGTTGGGCACGCAGTACCTTTAGATGATTCTTCATTGGTAGCGCCTGTAGCCGCGAAAAACCATGCACATATAAGTGAAAGCCATTGCCACCATCAGGTGGGATATCTCAGGCTGGAATGTGATCAATCGAATCTCTTCGAGGATCTGGTAACTGCCAGCCATTACCATACCCGCGATCAGTGTCGCACCGGTTGCGTCAAGTTGTATTTTTCGCTGCAATTCATCCAGACCCCGCAAATGCTGAACACATGCCAGTGCCATGCCTCCACCCGCAGCCAGTTGGAGAGTAACAGCAGCAAGCGTCAGACTTGTTTGAAAGTCCCAGGCCAGTTGTGGGCCAAAAACCGCCAGTGCGGTAGCCAACAGCCAGGCCCCTGTCCAGAGGGCAAGGTTTAAAGTCTTGTTGACCAGCGACGTCGCAGGTTTGTTCAGTTCAGTATTCATGGCGTGTAGAACCCAAAGTAAATGTAAAGCTCACTTTACACCAATTGAGTAAAATGTAAAGCAAACTTGTCATAATATCAACTAAACATGACTCAAAGGCTTGATAGGGGACTCCTGCCCGCTCATCTAGGGCAAACCAATTGGCATACCACTCGTTACAATGATCTCGGTACCGGCTATGTTGTATCATGTTTTCTAGTTTATGCGCCGTGCGATTGAGGCGAAAGCGCGAAACATTTTCATTATCTTGGCAAAAAAAATATATGGCTTATTCTTTCGAAATTGATGACCAATGGGGCCTGCTTACTTTAGTGCATTGGGGTGAATTAGTGGGGGCAGAAACCGATGAGGCTATATTGAGTGTATTAGCGAAAATGCCTCTGCTGAAACGACGGAAAATAATTCGTATCGGTATCGATTGGAGGAAAGTGGATGCTGCAACCCTCCAAGACACTGATGGTGCTAGGGTTAGGAATTCTGCTCAACGGTTGAAACAACTATTAGAATTCACCAGCGAAGAATATGACAAACACCTCGAGGCCATTAAGTTTGCTCGTTGGATAGACCCACGCGCCCCTGTGAGTGAGGTACTGATCGAACGTCTTAACCGAGTGGATCGAACCGAGAAATTTGATTATTCGGCCGTATGCACAACACAGGAACATTATCTGAGGCTTCTCAATCTGCCGCCAAATTTTGATATCTCTGGATGATTTACGGTAGCTCACGAGGATAGGTGTTACAAACCGGCTTTTTCAAAGAATGGTCGGGTACAGCAATTGCTTAGTGCCTATCGCTGCGCGCTGTGCCTACCCGTCTAAAGGCAAACACGCAGCAATACAATCAACCCTTCTCAGCCTAAGCACGTTGAGAGGACAGCCTCCCCAGCCTGCGCTACGATAATGGCTCGGAAGTTTTGTCAAATATTTGTCTAACATTTGAGTTTCATCCCTCCTGAAACACGGTCCGTGAACCGCCTGCGCAAACAACTAGAGTGAACCCGGTTGGTTAGCGTCGTTGCCGATGACGTAGAGGCGAGGAATCGTGCTGAAAGCAAAACTCATTTGATGACTTGAGCAAAAAGATTGAAGCGGGCCTTCGCCATAGAAACAGAAAGGTGCGGGCAGTGCGGAAGCAAAGTAAAGGTTATTGCTTGTTTTGGATCTCACGTCGGAATGATTTTCGGTTTTTTTTTTTGGGAAAATCTTCTTTTTC
>Ga0206679_10000665_pt1 | contig 28811 bp, 22 predicted proteins | sample M110012015metaG_FD_155464 | JGI IMG/M metagenome (GOLD analysis project Ga0206679, IMG submission 155464) | Ammonia-oxidizing marine archaeal communities from Monterey Bay, California, United States - M1 100m 12015 | ecosystem: Environmental > Aquatic > Marine > Intertidal zone | place: USA... | reverse complement strand
CTAGTCCTTGAAGTACTTTGCTGATGTTTTCTTCATTGTTGCCAGCGCCTAGAAGATGTAACCTGTCGTTGACATCATTGAGCTCTTGAATGAGGTCGATGTATGATTGAGCTTGATAATCTTCCCTTTCCGCCAATTCTAGACTTAACGCTACTGATCTAGCTTCAAGAGCGTTTAATTCTTCAAAGGCAGAAGAAGCCTCTTCGATTACCGTCTTATCTGACTTCAAGTCTAATTCTTGACTGAGGTATCCTACTGTTAGGCCGTTGGGCATACTCACAGTTCCACTCGTGGCGTTATGAATTCCACAGAGCACCTTCAACAAGGTTGATTTTCCCGCGCCATTCTTACCTACAAGTCCGATCACATCCTTCTCGCCGATGAAAAGGGAGATATCCTTGAACAGAACTTGGTCACCGAAGATTATACTGAGGTCATTAATTGAAACCATTGAATGCAAACATAATGTGAGGTTGTGATAAGCTCAAAATAAAGGGCAAAAAAGAAGCCGCCATGAATTTGAATCAGGACGGCTTCTTTCGAATATTATAATGTGATCAATAATGCCACAGATCATGCTCAACCTCAAAGAGCTCTTGCTTGATTCTTTCCGCTTCCAAAAGTGCCTGAACACCGAGAGCGTAGTCCATTATCGTTCTGTTGTAAACGTTTTTCTCCTTCGTGATATAGCTACCAAACATTCTCTTTTGAAAGATATCTTCAAATGTTCTTCTCTGAGCATCATTGTGGAAATTGAACACATCCCAGTTAGCGAATACGTAGCGACATTCCGGGAAGTAAAGCCAAAACAAAGGCTTGTCACCACGTACCTCACCATCTTCCGTTCTATCTTCAGTTACTGGGCATAGACCTATGATGCGCACGTATCTTTCTGAACGCTGCTTGTCGAAGATCCAATCTTCCTTGAGCGCGTATTTGATAATATCTCTTGACTGAATTGGTTCAGAGCTTTCAACCTCAAGGATTTCACCCGTGTCCACATCTTCTGTGAATCGAATTACTGTAGGATTGAGCAATGAATCAAGTTCTGATGGAGATAATGGATATCTGAATTCGTCGTCGTCATTTGTTGGCCCAAGGCTATACGCAGTAACTGAACCTTCAACAAGCAGAGCGTGTCGAATTACATCAAAAAGGCTCTTTCGATCCTCAATTTCCTCATCCGGATAATAGAGAGAATGATTCATCTTTTGACGTAGGTCAATTATCTGCCAGATTCGTGTAGCCCACATTACGTCTGCTTCGCGCAGATGCGGGTAGGGGATTACACGCTTCGTAGCATTGTGTTCCTTCACATAGGCACCGTCAAGAACAGTTTGGACTTGAGCAGATGCGCTATTTGATGCTAATACAAGAAGAGCTGAAGCAGCAACAAATACGACTATGTTTTTCATGATTTCCACAATTTAAATTATGTGACTTTTAGAGACAAGTTTGCTAGCTGACGAGTAGTTCCGTCAGGCATAGTAACCATAATCTTCTCAATGTAAACCTTCTGACCACGTTTTACTTTGGCCATGTTAGCTTTCATTTCGCTAGTAGTCTTATTGCTACTTGAGGACTTCTCAATAACCTGACCACCACGGATGAAGACCATGTTGAATGACTTTACGGTTACTTTTACATCAAAATCAAAGTTTTCCATTTCAGCTCTTACACCAGTAGCGATTTTCATCGCATTGGCATTAACTGAGCTATCATTTGGACGCTTTCCTGCGAATTTCGGAACGGGATCCGGAATACGCTTAACACGGAAAGGCTTCTCACCGATTTTCTTTCTTGATCCATCAGGCATTTCCGCAGTCACCGAGATGACAGCATCTTTTGACTTTCCAGGTCGCATGACCCAACCGTCTCTTCCTTCTTTCTTCAAGCTATGACCTCCAGAGCAGCTAACCGAAAGCTTTTCACTGTCCACACCAGGAACTGAAATCTCAACGGGGTTTGGAAGACCACGATAGAACACGTTCATTTTAGTCGGTGACACAACAAGAGCCGGTTCTGCAATAGTAAATGGAGTTGGGAGAACAAAAGGATGATCTTCAATTTCTCCAGTTGGACCTTGGTACTTAATCACGCCACGAAAAGAGTGATCTCCTAATGACTTGCCTGAAGACCCGATTTTAAGTTTACCACGTCCATCTAATCCAATTTTTAACGCTTCATCATCAGCACCATTAGCGAACATTGAAGAATCTTGCTGATCCCATTCCTCATCTATGTAAATCGCAGGTGAGTTTGATGCATCATAAGCAGCTAAAATAATGTCTGCTCGAAATGAATCCCCACGCAGAATGTAGTTTGATTCAGGAATCACAATAGGAATCAAGTTCGTGAACTTGTAATCCTTCCCTTCAACCCCAGCAATCAGGTCCTTCAAAAGATTAGCTCGAGCGTTTTCTACGTCAAGCGCAATTTTACTAAGGTTTGTGATGACGGCAGCCAATGGAACATCCATGAAGTTGATTGCTTCCCATGTTTTGTCGACACCATATTCTGTGCCACCTTCATACTTAAAGGTTTCATCCAAACCATCAAGAAGCGCTTTATTTGGTGTGTAAGGCTTGCCATCAAACGACGTCACCGAGATATTTTTGAGAAACTCCTTGTATCCAAGAAGTCTCAGTTTCAAGGCCTTTGCAGAGTGCTCTCGGCCGCCTTTTGGGGGCATTACCGGGTTTTTTGGGTCCGATCCTACCATCTTAGCGGTCAATTCTTGATATTCATCTTTTTTCTTGATGAGATCAATATTGGTGACCGTGTCCATTCGAGCTTCATTCTGACCAATATAGATTGATCGCCAGTCATCAGATGTCTTCTTTTCGGAAGAAGCTAAACAATAAGCTTGAACCTCAACTAGATATTTTGCAATGACGTCAGAGCTATCATTGACTGCTTTCGCTGCATCGAAGAAGGGCTGAACTTTCTGACGGTTCGTGCTAAGTTTAGTATTGAATGAAGACCAAACAGAAGCACCTTCACTTGCCATCTGTCGGTTAGAAGTTTGTAGACCGTTGTTAACCTTAACGAAGGCGTTCAATACTTCCTTAGATATGTTCAACGCGAGCATGGCTGTGAGAACGAGATACATCATCCCGATCATCTTTTGCCGTGCGGATAGTTTTTCACCTGACATTTTCTAAATTTTAATTAGTGAATGAGTAGGTAAAACCTAGGATTTCTTCTGAACTCCTCCGCCCATTGCGTTGAGCATATTGTTGTACACTGTATTGAGAGACTGAAGGTTTTTAGCCAATTCAGCAATGTTCTCTTTGTACTTACGAGTGTCGTCAACTGATTCAGTGAGATTGGTCATGAGATCATTCATGCCAGCATACGTCTGTCGAGATTTCTCGAGTTCCTGTAGCTGAAGCTCATACATGTCGTTCAACGAACTAAGATTGTTAGACATACGAGTCAAGTGTTCACCAGCGGCGCTAGTTGCTTCCGCATTGTCTTTAATTCCAGTTAAAGACTCAGCAGTTTTCTCGTATGTATCACTAAGATCATTTACTCGCGCGCTAGCCGTACGAAGGCTCTCGCCATACTCTTTTGACGCTCCAGCAGCATCACCCATTTCATTTAAGTTATTTGCTGACGTGCTTAGAGTGCGCATACCATCACCAAGGCTTTTTATCAGTTCAGGCTCGATTTTAGCCTTTTCTAGCATGCCATCAAGTTGCTCAGTCAATGAGCCATCGCCGTGATCTCCAGTTGCTAATTCAGGATATACGAGTGACCAATCTGGCTCTTCGTGTGGTGGTTCGAATGCTGAAAAGAAGAAAATCACAGCCTCTGTAGATAGCCCTACGATAAGTAGTGCTGAGGCGAAAGGCCAGTGCTCAATCTTAAATAATGCTCCAATAATAACGACGGCGGCACCAATACCATACAGTTTGCCCATGAACTGCTTCCATCTTTTACTTCCCGGTTTCATAATGTTTACTTGCTTTTTGGTTTACTTAAAAGAACTGTGAAACTCAACTTTCTTTAGAAATATTAGTTGACGTTGAAATCCTTTGGATCAACGTTTTTACCACGCCCTAGATAGGACATGACACATCGGAATCCGATGTAGGACTTTGCAGTATCCTGATACTCGAATGTTCGAGAGCCAGTCTGGCAGAAGTATCCAATATCTTTCCAAGAACCTCCACGGATTACCTTTCTCTTCATTGAAGGAGGATCATCCATTTTAGCATGATACTGATACTCAGGACTCATGTCGTGAGAAAATTCATAGACAGATTCATCAAATGCAGTGCTTGTCCATTCTGACACGTTTCCAGCCATGCAGTAAAGACCATAGTCATTAGCAGAGTATGAATCTATAGGGACGGTATAACAACCGTTGTCTTCAACATAGTCACCACGCATTGGCTTGAAGTTAGCCAATGGACAACCTTGAATGTTCCTGATGTACGGCCCGCCCCAAGGGTATGGCGATAATTCAAGGCCTCCTCTTGAGGCGTATTCCCATTCAGATTCCGAAGGAAGTCGAAATCGTTGAACGAATACTTCGCCACTAAGCTGCTTGAACTCGTTAAGTATTTGTGTTCTATACGCATTGAAAGCTTTCGCTTGCCCCCACGTAACACCTACAACAGGGTATTCGTCATAAGCTGGGTGCCAGAAGTATGTCTCCGTCAAAGGCTCGTTGAATCCGTATGTGAAGTCATGCACCCATACAAGCGTGTCAGGATATACATTGATAACCTCTTCAATTACAAATTGCGAGCGGTCACTGTGGCCGCGAACAGAGTGTAATTGATTCAGAGAGTTAACTTCACCGTATTCTTCATCCTTTCCAGCTTTATTGGCAGCGCTTTGAAAGTCAACCCACCAGTAACGGTATTGTAACTTACGCGTATCAAGCTGTTTACGATTGTAGAACTGATCAGATCCTTGAAGATAGAATTCGTCATAAAGAAGATCAAAGATATCCTCGTCTTCCCAGTCAACTTCTTCTTCCCAATTCAAGACATAACCTTTGTCAATGAATCGGTCAAGTTCTTGACCCAATGCATTTTCAGCAAAGAAATAGCGATCATCGTCGTTTTGAGCCAGGGCATCCAACATCAATGAATCACGAACGTAATACACAAATTGACGATACTCATTGTTTGAGATCTCGTGCACATCGATGTAATAAGCCGGAATGGTTACCGTCTTAGCGCGCGCATTAATTGCCCAGGGGACGTCTTGATCACTAGGTCCCATTGTGTAAGATCCAAAATGGATGTAATTCATTCCATAAGGATTCACTTGCACCCAATCTTCTCTTGGGTACGCTCCAACTAATTCTCCTCGAGGACCCGGGTAGCAGCCGGTGATGCCGAGTAGAGCTAGTAGCAATAGATAAATTAAATTTTTCATGATTTTCCTTCCTTTTAGTATACAGGGTACTAAATACTCTCACTAAGTAGAGGCAGGTGCAAAGTCAAACTACGAGTATATAACCTAGTAAGTTTCACTTTATTTTACAAGAACCTAGGGTTCGCGTGTCGGTTAAGCAGTGGATTGGAGATGATATTGAAACAATATGTCACAAATAACTCGTGCGATCCATCACTGTAATTCTTTATTTCCGAGAGAGTTACGTCATATGAGTAACCCACCATGATTTTCTGAGGGATTCGGTCTCTTCCGTTCTCTCCTTCCCAAGAATATTGTCCGCCTACCATCGGTGCAACAGCGTCTCCTGGACGGAAAGATACTCCTGCCCACAACATATTGTCGTAAAGGAGATTTGCATTTACATCAAACGCAGCGGCATTGAAATCAGACTTAGCCAACAAATTAGTTCTCAGGCGAAGATCTCCAGTCAAATCGAAGTTATAGCCACCCATAAAGTAGAGGTGACGAGCCATTGAGATGTTCAAGTCTTTGAAATCAGCGCCGGTAAGGTGTGTCATTGAAAGACCAGCGTAGAAATCATCTGCTCTCTTGTACATAACTCCTAAGCTCATGTCGAAAGTCTGAGCGGCCATTTCATTGTTTGGAATAACCGGGTCCACAAGGTAGTCGTCGATTGCAACCCACTTGTTCCCCAAACTCTTGTTGTATAAGCCAACTCCAATTCCAGCGGTGAATTTGTCGCCATTGCTGAGTCCAACATGATATGCGTACGATCCGCGGAAAATGAAGTTAGTCTCTTGACCAAGAACATCTTGATAAAGTGTTAGGCCTAATCCACCTTTAACACCATCATGATAGCCTTCATAATTTAGAAGTGCAGTTTTGGGATCCTTGTCGAATCCATCCCACTGATCACGGTAAAACATTGAGATGCAATGCATGTCGTTCAAACCTGCAGCAGCGGGATTGAATGACAATTTATCAAACATCCACTGCGTGAATTGTGGGTCTTGTTGTGCGTCAGCTACGACAAATGCGCAGCCTAGGACCAATAGTATAAAGCTCCGTTTCATTCTCTCTTCCTAGTGTTTACAGGCAATAATGGTTTCTTCTCTAATTTGAGAAGTTGCTAAAATAACCAAAAATTTAGATTGGCAAAACGCATTTAACTACTCGAAAGCGTCACCAAATCATTGTGGCTTTAAGTTACAGAAGCATCCCAAACGTACACTTTTGAATAAAGAAAATTTGTAGGAAGTGCGCCGATCTTAAGTAAGCTTCTGGTAGGTTTTCCACCAGAGGTCAGGGATTTCCTCGTTTGTAGCACGTTGATAGTCCTCGTAAGTGCAAGGTACGAGGTGGTGTCTGTCGTACTTGTTCTTCATTCCGGCTGGATAAGGAACGTCCATCCACCAGCGATCTGAACGAGGGCTTTTGTAGAAAGTGATATTGTCTTTGGCGTCAGGAACAGCGACAATGTATTTGAGGTAATCGTCTTTTGGTCCTTTTGGGTAGTCATTCTTGCGATGGCTGACTCCTTCGGCAAAACACCATGCAACCTGGGCAAGCAATTGAGCTGTGATTTCTCTTCTGTCTAATTCAGGATTGTATTCAAAAAGGCCGAATACGCTCACCTTGTCGCTCATTCCTGCGAATCGCCCAATTTGACAAAGTTGCTCACCATACAAACCGTTTGGCCCGCTATGTGAAACTCCAGGTGCATCAGAATGCCTAACTACTCCAATATCAATGCTGACTAAATCGGCGTTACGAATAATCGGCTCTGCCCGTAAAATGGACTCGTTAACCGTCCCTAGTCTGTGGACATCAAAATACATTTTGCCCATCAAGTCAAGCAACTCTCTCTCTACTAGAAATCGCTGGTGTCCGAGGTTGCTAAAGTTAAAAAGGTAGTTGGGCTGATGGAGAATAATCTGGTTCAGATAATTCTGAGAATGAAACTCTTCATCTCTTCCGCCAAAGTCTAGTCGTTGATCCACAGAAACGAGGTTGACAGTTTGTTCAACTTGTTCAAACCCTTGATAGATGGCGTAAGTCAAATCCTGACTGCCGCCTATTATTATAGGAATGACTTCTTTCTTGATTAGCTCCGAACATACATCGCGAAGCGCAAACATGGTGTCGTCATATGTCGCACCGGCAGCAATGTTGCCTAAATCAGCGATGCTAATCGGCTCATCCGGAGCCTGTAAGTCATAAAAGAACTTCCTGAAAACATCGGGACCATTTGAGCAGCCTTGATTGTCGCCCGCTTTTCGTTCTTCTTGAACACCAATGAGACAAATGTGTGCGACTTGCCAATTGGGAAACTCACTTCCGCGGTAAGAATCTATGATTGTAGCCATGGATCCGGCTTTCGCTGGACGGCTGTTTTGATGCGATTGAAAGTATACGGCGAGATCCACTTATTTTTTTCTTCTTTTCGGAGCTTTCTTAGCTGCTTCAATTAGCTCAGTTACGTCTTCGAAAGTTAGTGACTCGGGCTCCTTGTCTTTTGGAATACGTACGTTTTGTTTTCCCGCCTTGATGTACGGACCATATCGACCGATGATTATGCGGATGTCTGAGTCCTCTTCAAACTCCTTGATGATCGATTTCTTTTGTTCCTCACGTTTCGCTTTGATCAACTCAATGGCTCGATCAAGTTCTACGGTCAATGGATCGTCTCCTAATTCGGGGTCTAACGACACAAAAAGTTTGTTGTGTCGAACATATGGACCATATCGTCCTATCGCAGCAGCGATTTCTTCTCCTTCAAACTCGCCCAGTTTTCGTGGCAGCTTAAACAATTCGAGAGCTTCTTCTAATGTAATTGTACTAATACTCTGTTCTCCCTGAAGTGATGCGAATTTTTTGTCCTCATCTTCACCCAAACCCATCTGAATCATAGGGCCATAGCGGCCTATTTTGGCGAATATAGGCTTGTCTGTTTTTGGGTCTTTTCCAAGCTCACGTTCTCCGGTTGCACGCGCAGTGTTCTCTAACGCATTTTCAACTGTTGTGTGGAATGGTGTATAGAATGCGTCGATCATCTTGCTCCATTCCTTCTTGCCATCGGCGATTTCGTCAAACTCTTGTTCAACGTTGGCCGTGAAGTTATAGTCCAGAATCTTGTCAAAATGGTCAACAAGATAGTCGTTAACTACCATGCCGATGTCGGTCGGAAAAAGCTTACTATTCTCAGCTCCGGTGTTTTCGGTAAGAGTGCCATTTGTCACATTGTCTTCCTTGAGGAGCCATTGCGTGTATTCTCTTGGTTTTCCGTCCCTGCTCTCCTTCACAACATAACCGCGTTTCTGAACGGTGCTGATTGTAGGGGCGTAAGTTGAAGGACGACCAATCCCGAGTTCTTCCAACTTCTTAACCAAAGAGGCCTCAGTGAACCTTGGTGGGTGGTGGGTGAATCTTTCTGTCGCAGTGATGTGGTTTAGCTTGAGATTCTCGCCTTGAGTCAGTGGAGGTAACATTCCTTTGCTTTCCTCTTCTTCGTCATCTGTGCCTTCTAAGTATACCTTTAGAAAACCTTCAAAAGTGATCACCTCGCCTTTTGCAATGAGTTGACGCTCACTTTTACTAATATCAATAGTAACGGTTGTCTTTTCAAGCTTGGCATCGGCCATTTGACTTGCCACTGTCCGCTTCCAGATAAGGTCGTAAAGTCTTTTCTCATTTCTGTCGGCATCAATTTCAGAAATACCGAGATCAGTTGGGCGGATTGCCTCGTGAGCCTCTTGTGCGCCTTTTGCCTTTGATTTGTACACCCGTGTCTCCGCGAATTCGGGTCCATACATGCTTGAAATGGTATCCTTGGCCTGATTGACTGCAATGTCACTCAAGTTGACCGAGTCAGTTCTCATATATGTAATTCGCCCACTCTCGTATAACTTTTGCGCTACCACCATAGTCTGAGAAACAGAGAAGCTCAATTTTCTACTTGCCTCTTGCTGAAGGGTAGAGGTAGTAAATGGTGCTGCAGGCGATTTCTTGCCTGGAGATTTCTCTAACGCAGAAATCGTGAAATCAGATCCGTTGCACTCATTCAAGAATGTTTCAGCTTCTGATCCATCAGCTAATCGTTTTGAAAGTTCGCCTTTCAACTCTCGGCCATCAACATCAAACAAAGCAACTGCACGAAACGATGAAGTCGGTATAAATGCGATGATTTCTCTTTCACGTTCGACGATAATTCTAACCGCTACAGACTGAACTCGCCCAGCTGATAGTGATGGCTTTACCTTCTTCCAGAGGACAGGGCTAAGCTCAAAACCTACAAGGCGGTCAAGAATTCGCCGCGCTTGCTGCGCATTAACTAAATTGATATCTACCTCACGTGGATTCTCAATAGCCTTTAAAATAGCCGGCTTAGTAATTTCGTGAAATACGATTCTTCTCGTTTTTTCTTCTGCTAGATCGAGGGCCTCCATTAAGTGCCATGATATGGCCTCTCCCTCGCGGTCCTCATCCGTTGCTAGCCAAACAACTTCTGCGCTGGTTGCTAGTTTTTTCAACTCTTTGACGACCTGCTTCTTGTCGGCGCTAACCTCGTAAGCAGGTTTGTAACCATCGTCAACTGCAATCGCAATTCCATTCGATGGAAGATCGCGGACATGGCCATAAGATGATTTGACGGTGAAATCTGTTCCCAGATAACCTTCTATTGTTTTGGCCTTGGCCGGTGACTCAACTATTACAAGATTCTTCGACATCCACTCCGTTTTAATAATTGGGGTTCCGTTTCGGGGTGCAAATTAAGCGCAAACAAATCGAAGGCTGCAAGCAAGTTTTACTATCAACGTTGTGAAAGGGGTAAACTTAGGATCGGAAATGGCTTTAACTGACAACTTGTCACTGTGGTAAATTCAGTACTTTTGCCCGCCCATAGAAATAGGTATGCTGCTAGAAGGAAATAAGGTCATTGATGAGTCTCGACAAGGTGAAGCCACCATGGTTGATGCTCAGAAAAAGGATGGAAAAAAACTATTGTTAGAAAGTTATGGTTGTCAGATGAATTTTTCTGACTCAGAAATTATCGCCAGCATTCTGGGGGAAGTTGGGTTCTCAACTACTAATGATGTTCAGGAGGCTGATGTTATTTTAATGAACACGTGCGCAATCCGCGATAATGCGGAGCAAAGGGTTCGAAATAGACTGATGCATCTTCAAGCTATGAAGAAGCATAAACCGCACTTGGTCATTGGTGTATTGGGATGCATGGCAGAAAGACTTCGTGACAAGCTTTTGGAAGAAGAGAAGCTAGTGGATTTGGTGGTCGGTCCGGATGCCTATAGAGATCTGCCCAACTTGATTGAACAGGTTGAAAGTGGGCAAAAGGCAGTGAATGTGTTGCTTTCTCGAGAAGAAACATACGCCAACATTAGCCCGGTTCGCCTTAATACGAATGGGGTGACGGCATTCGTTAGTATCATGCGTGGATGCGATAACATGTGTTCGTTCTGTGTTGTCCCATTTACTAGAGGTAGAGAGAGGAGTAGAGACCCAAAATCGATAATCGCAGAGGCGAAGGAACTTTTTGATAAAGGTTTTCGAGAAGTCACGTTGTTAGGTCAAAACGTGGATTCATACAAATGGAACTTGACCAACAAAGGTGAAGTGAAGGATCCCGATGAGCCGGTAGTCACATTTGCCCAACTTTTAGCTCTCGTTGCCGAAGTGAATCCGGATTTGAGAGTTCGATTCTCAACTTCGCACCCAAAAGACATGATTGATGATGTCTTGCATACTATGAATGCATACGAGAATATCTGCAACTATATCCACCTTCCGGTTCAGTCGGGACACGACGACGTGCTGAAAAGAATGAACCGTGGCTATACCAGAGAGTGGTATATGAATAGAATTGAGGCCATTAGAAGGATCATCCCGGGGTGCGCAATTTCGACAGACATCATCACGGGTTTTTGTGGTGAAACTGACGAGCAACATGAGGCTACAATGAGTTTGATGAGTGAAGTGAAATATGACATGGCATATATGTTTAAATACTCGGAAAGACCGAAAACTTTGGCTGAGCGAAAATTTGAGGATGATGTGCCTGAGGAATTGAAAGGATCGCGATTGAAGGAGGTGATTGAATTGCAGATGAAGCACACTACACGGCGGACGGAGAGAATGAAGGGCGAAACCTATAGAGTGTTGATTGAAGGCGTTTCAAAGAAATCGACAGCAGATTTTCAGGGAAGAAATTCTCAAAATGTGATCGTTGTTTTTCCTAAAGGAGATCTCAAAATTGGACAGTACGTGGAGGTCGAAACACACGATTGTACCGCTACAGCATTAATCGGAAAAGTGAAAAAGGTTCTAGGATAAGAATGGATATTCAAGCAGTCAAACAACGTTTTGGAATCATTGGCAACAGTGTCTTGCTCAATCGTGCAATCGATGTCGCAAGTCAAGTCGCCCCAACAAATATCTCGGCGCTGATCATCGGAGAAAGTGGAACGGGTAAGGAGGTGATGCCAAAGATCATTCACCAACTTTCTTCGAGAAAGCATGGCGAATACATCGCCGTTAACTGTGGTGCCATACCTGAAGGGACTATCGATTCGGAGCTTTTTGGTCACGAAAAGGGGTCGTTTACAGGAGCTACCGAGGCAAGAAAAGGGTATTTCGAAGTTGCTACTGGCGGCACACTATTTCTGGATGAGGTCGCCGAATTGCCTCTCACGACCCAAGTGCGCCTTTTGCGTGTATTGGAAACTGGAGACATACTTCGCGTTGGTTCGTCGAAGCCAATCAAAGTTGATGTGAGAGTAGTCGCGGCGACTAATGTCAACATGCCACAAGCCATTCAAAAAGGCAGATTTAGAGAGGATTTGTACTATCGTCTAAATCAAGTGCCCATTAACATGCCTTCACTTCGAGAGCGTAAGGAAGACATTCACCTTTTGTTCCGTCTGTTCACGACAGGTATTAGTGACACGTACAAGATTCCAGTTTTGCAACTTGATTCGGATGCTGTGCAGGTGCTTGAAAGCTATCCTTGGCCCGGAAATATCAGACAGCTCAAAAACATCACGGAGCAGATGTCGATCATAGAGCAAGATCGCGAAGTTGACGCAGCAACTTTGAGGAAGTATTTGCCTCAAGACGGTCTCAGTCAAACCCCGATGTTACATGGGGGCAAGGAGCCTGATTTTTCGGAGCGGGAGATTTTATATAAGGTGCTTTTCGATATGAAGGGAGATCTGAATGATCTGAAAGCACTAGTGCTCAAAATGATCCAAGGAGGAGCGCAACTGGATGCTAATGATGGTAACGCCGATTTGATCAAGCGAGTCTTTACTCAAGATCCAGCTCCTAAAGGTGAGTGGAGTTCTGAGGAATCTAACGTGTTTAGCATTCCACAGCCGATTAGTACCAATGAGCCTCAGGAAATTGAGATAGAAGAGTCTTTGTCTCTTGTGGAAACGGAGAAGGGCTTGATTCGAAAGGCGCTAAAGAAGCACAACAATAAAAGGAAATATGCCGCCCGCGAATTGGGAATTTCCGAAAGGACACTTTACAGAAAAATTAAAGAATATAATTTGGCCTAAGGCCGTTGGTAAGCCAGAATGATCCAAGAAATTCGACTTTTTTCAGCTTTAGTTTTAGGAATTCTCCTTACGTCCACGGGGTGCTCAGTGAAATACGGATTCCAAGGTATTGACACCTCGGGCGCAGAGACTTTCTCAGTTGACTTTTTCAAGTTGCAAACGCCGAAGGCGAATCAAGAGTTTGCCCAATTGTTTACTGAGGATTTTAAAACAATCATCCAATCACAATCTCCTTTGGATTTGACTGAACGAGATGGTCAGCTTGAGTTCAGTGGCGCCATCGTCGGGTACAAAGTTTCTCCAGTTGCGGTGACAGACAACCAAACTGCCTCTTTGAACCGATTAACGGTTAGGGTGAAAGTCAAATATGTCAACAATATCGAAGAGGAAAAGAGCTTTGCTAAGGAGTTTTCTGAGTTCGCGGAATTTGACTCCGCTCAAGATTTTTTCTCTGTAGAAGAGTCTCTTTGGGAAGAAATCGTTGAGAAACTTAGCCAGTCGATTTATAATGTTAGCTTGGGAAACTGGTGACCGATAAAACCACATATCTTTCTATTGTCGAAGGAGATCTTGACGAGTATTCTTTAGAGGTGTTAGAGACAATCGTCGAGGAGAATCCGTGGTTTTCTCTTGCTCACATGGCTTTGGCTAAAAGGTATTTCGATTCGAATCATTCAGGTTACACCGATCAATTGGGGAAGGCTGCCGTCTATGTTGGATCACCCTCAATTTTATACGACATTATCATGGAGCCCGAGCAATCACTCGCCCATGAGAATGTCGAGCCGGAGATCAAACAAGATTCTGTTGCCGAATCTGATGTTGTCGAAGAAACCATAGAAGAGTCCAACGGAGAGCCGACTGGTCCGGAAGAAACTCCAGAAATGATCCCTACGATTCCAGAATTGGATGAGCTTGAGACAAATTTGGTTGTAGAGGCGATTAGTGATTCGATTGAGAAGGAGGTGACTCCTGTCTCGACACCTGAAATTGTAGATGAGAAGGCAGTAGGCATTGATGCATCTAATTTGAGTTCTTTGAGCCAATGGATGCTCAAACGCAGCGGCGAAGTTGGGTTCACATCTGAGCCCTCTTCATTCCGGGAAAAACTGACTGTTTCGATGAGCCCGATGGACTTAATCGATCGGTTTATTGAGTCCAGTCCAAAGATTACTCCGAAGAAAGTTGCGGATTATTCGACTGAGAACCTTGCCAAGGAAAGCCTAGTGGAAGACGAGTCTCTTATCACAGAAACGATGGCGAAGATTTATGCGCAACAAGGAAAACTGGAAAAGGCCCGAAGGTCCTACCGCTTGTTAATCTTGAAATATCCAGAAAAAAGCGTTTATTTTGCCGCCCAATTGAAAAAGCTGGGTAAGTAATCCAACTAAAAGAGAATCAGTAAGATGGGCAGTATTGAAATATTTATTCTAATCCTCGCGGTAGTAGTTTGTCTCCTTTTGGCCTTGATCATCTTGGTCCAAAATCCAAAAGGTGGTGGACTAGCTACAGGATTTAGTGGTACAGCAAGTGTGGGTGGTGTCCAAAAGACTGCTGATTTCTTAGAGAAATCGACTTGGTACCTAGTGGTCGCATTGTTTGTTCTTTGTTTGCTTTCAGCAAAATTTTCAACGACAGCAGTAATTTCTGGTGGCGATGATGATCAGCAAGAGCAGGTAGATGATGAGCCAGCTAGCGACGATGATGTTCCAGCTCTAGACAACGACGCCTCTTTGGAGGACATCTTGAACGATGGCAACGAAGAAGGATCAGCGGATGACACTCCGTAAATCATAAACGAACTTTTAAAAGAGATGTCAGTATGTCACGCATGCTGACATTTTTTTTGCCCAATCGGAACTATTGTCGCATAAAGCATGGGGCAATTGAAATGGCACGAAAACTGCCATTGGCGATGGGAATATGAATGTTAACCTCAAACAAATTTGAAACCATGGCTGTAAACGTAACGCCAATTGCAGACCGCGTAGTTGTTGAGCCGGCACCAGCCGAAGAGACAACAGCGAGTGGAATTATCATTCCTGATACTGCTAAAGAGAAGCCACAGAAAGGCAAAGTAGTAGCGGTTGGATCTGGCAAGAAGGACGAGCCGATGACCGTTAAATCTGGAGACACAGTTCTCTATGGAAAATATTCAGGTACTGAGATTACGATCGACGGTGCTGACTACCTTATCATGCGAGAAAGCGACATCTTCGCCATCGTATAATTTAGAATCGAAGAACAATATTTAAAAAGAACAACATGGCTAAAGAAATCACATTTGATTCTAGTGCCCGCGCACAACTAAAGGAAGGTGTAGACGCGCTGGCCAATGCCGTCAAAGTCACTCTAGGTCCAAAAGGACGTAACGTAGTGATTGACAAGAAGTTTGGTGCTCCTGCTATCACCAAAGATGGTGTTACTGTAGCGAAAGAAATTGAGCTAGCGGATCCTATCCAGAACATGGGTGCGCAGATGGTAAAAGAGGTCGCATCTAAAACTGCAGATCAAGCGGGTGACGGTACTACTACTGCTACTGTTTTGGCTCAGGAGATTGTAAACCAGGGTCTTAAGAATGTCGCTTCAGGCGCCAATCCAATGGACTTGAAGAGAGGAATCGACAAGGCGGTAAAAGCTGTAGTTGAAAGTCTTCATGCTGTATCAAGAGAGGTGGGGGATGACTTTTCGAAAATCGAGCAGGTAGCTACGATTTCAGCGAATAGCGATTCTAAGATTGGTGAATTGATCGCTGAGGCGATGAAGAAAGCCGGTAAAGAAGGCGTTATCACTGTAGAAGAGGCGAAAGGAACGGAAGACGATCTTAAGACTGTAGAAGGAATGCAGTTTGATCGAGGATATTTGAGCCCATACTTCGTGACAAACCCGGAGAAGATGGAGGTTGAATTGGAGTCTCCATACATTTTGATTTTCGATAAGAAGATTTCAAACATGAAAGATTTGCTGCCTGTGCTTGAGAAAACGGCTCAAACAGGTAAGCCACTTATGATCATCGCTGAAGATGTTGATGGTGAGGCTCTGGCTACGCTGGTAGTAAATAAGATTCGCGGAGCGCTGAAAGTTGCCGCTGTTAAGGCTCCTGGTTTCGGAGATCGTAGAAAAGCGATGCTTCAAGATATTGCAGTTCTAACGGGAGGTAACGTGATTTCAGAAGAGACAGGCCTTAAGCTTGAGAATGCCACTATCGAAGATCTAGGTACGTGTGAGAAGGTGACTATTGACAAAGACAATAGCACTGTGGTAAACGGATCAGGCGACAAGAATTCAATCGAAGCACGAATCGGTCAGATTAAAGCTCAAATCGAGTCTACAACATCGGACTACGATCGTGAGAAACTTCAAGAGCGTCTGGCAAAACTAGCTGGCGGTGTAGCTGTAATCTATGTTGGTGCGGCTACTGAAGTTGAGATGAAAGAAAAGAAAGACCGCGTTGATGATGCGCTTCACGCGACTCGTGCGGCAGTGGAAGAAGGAATTATCCCTGGCGGCGGCGTTGCTTACATCCGGGCATGTGAAAGCATGGCAGATATGAACGGTGATAACCACGACGAAGGAACCGGTATCGCGATCGTGAAGAGAGCAGTTGAAGAGCCATTGCGTCAAATCGTTGCCAATGCTGGTGGAGAAGGAGCAGTGATCGTTCAGAAGATCCGTGACGGAGAAGCTGATTTCGGATACAATGCTCGAACAGAAACTTTCGAAAATCTATTTGATGCAGGTGTAATTGACCCAACTAAAGTTGCTCGTGTAGCGCTTGAGAATGCGGCGTCAATCGCAGGAATGCTTCTTACTACGGAATGTGTTATCAATGATATCCCTGAAGAAGAGCACGCACCAGCAATGCCTCCAGGAGGAATGGGCGGCATGGGTGGTATGATGTAAACTGGCCTGTAACCAAGTCATTAGACCCTGACTTCTGACGTTCGCCACCGGCGAAGTCAGAACGTCAGGGTTTTTTATTGCTGCAAATCAAGGTCTCGTACAATGTGGGCAACTTATTGGTGCTCATTTTTGTCTACATTAGGACTATATGTAGCAGCTTATGACTTATTTAACGACTCTCAAATCTCTGGCGATAGTCTTCGCCTTCTTCTTCATCCAAACTGTTTGTTGGGCTCAAATGGCTCATAACCCATCTTTGGGAATTGCATTTTCGGAGAATCAAGGCCAGTTTCCTGATCAGGTTTTGTACTCCACGAATTTTGCAGCAGGACAGATTTTTGTAGAGAAGGGAGGTATCACCTTTTCGCTCTATGACAAGGAAAAAGCTCAAGAAATTCATGAGAATCGACTCAATCTTTCCGACCATGCTATTGAGCGGACTAGCTACAAAATGGTCCTCGTCAATGCTCAAGAACCGATTTCAACCGGTCTGAAGCAATTCGACTGGCACACGAACTTTTATCTAGGAGATGATCCGTCGATGTGGGTGTCGAATGCTCCGGTTTTCGAGGAATTGGATCTAAAGGAAGTGTATCCCGGGATTGAATTGGAGTATTTGAGCGAGTACAACAATTTCAAGTACAATGTCAGAATCGCTCCTGGAGCGGATTTGGGGCAAATGGTGTGGCAGTATGAGGGGATTGACGGGCTTAAAATTGATAATGGTGAACTGCAAGTAGAAACAAGCGTGGGAACAATCCACGAAATGAAGCCTCTTGCTTGGCAAGTGAACGATGAGGGAGGCCGCGAGCTCATCAGTTGCAAGTACGTCATAGACGAAAATACGGTCCACTTTGAGTGTCCAAATGGGTATGATGCGAGTCGGGAATTGGTAATCGACCCGGTTTTAGTCTTCAGCTCTTATTCAGGAAGTACATCAGACAATTGGGGATTCACCGCGACATTTGATGCTGACGATCATGCTTATGGAGGTGGCGTTGTGAGTGGTAATGGTTATCCTACCACTGAAGGAGCGGATGAAGAAGATTTTCAGGGAGGTACATGGGATATTGGACTCATCAAATTTTCTCAAGATGGATCGGCCCTGGAGTACGCTACTTATTTAGGTGGGTCAGGCACTGATTTCCCTTCCAGTCTGGTTGTGTACAACGACAAGCTATGGGTTCTTGGCTTTAGCGATTCTGGAAATTTCCCTACTACCGAAGGTGTTTTCGCAGAATCAAATGCCGGTGGCTACGATATCGTCGTTTCAAAATTTTCCACTGATGGATCAGTTTTGGAGGCTTCGACATTTGTGGGAGGTTCAGCCAATGACGGACAAAACACGTCGCTGACCAATAACTACGGCGACGACTACAGAAGTGAAATTGTTGCTGATAATCAAGGAAACATCCACGTGATGAGCAATTCGAGTTCATCGAATATTCCTTTTCCAGCGGATTCTTTCCAGCCAGAAAACAACGGGGGACAGGACGCGGTGATTTTTAAGTTTAGCAACGACTTGACAATCATGGATTGGGGCACCTACTTTGGTGGCTCAGGAGAGGATAGTGGTTACGGATTGGCAATTTCGGATGAAGGTGTAGTGTATGCTGTGGGAAGCACGCAGTCTAGTGGCTTGGCTATGATGGATGATGGAAATATTTCGTCTCTACCGGGTAATCGAGATGGCTACATCATCCGCGTGGAAGACGGTGAGGTAACGGCGGGTTCCTTTATTGGAACGCCAGAATACGATCAGTGCTTTTTCGTGCAATTAGACACCCAAGATCGTCCATGGGTAACTGGTCAATCTGAAGGTGATATGCCGGTAACCGCTGACGTATACGCCAACAATGGTGCAGGGCAGTATATTCACCAATACAGCCAGGATTTGAGTGAAATATTAATCGCTTCGACGTTTGGAAATGGAAGCGGATTTTGGTCTCCAATCAACATTTGTCCGACAGCTTTTCTGATCGATAATTGCAATAGAATATTTGTCTCTGGCTGGGGTGGTGCTCTGAATGGTCAATTTGGAGACACCAACGATATGCCAATCACGGCGGACGCCTATCAAAGCGTTAGTGACGGTAGCGATTTCTACGTTGCCGTATTCGACGAGTTTATGTCCGATATAATCTTCGCTTCATACATGGGGTCGTTGAGTATCAACGAGCACGTCGATGGAGGCACATCGAGATTCAGCCCAAAGGGAATAATGTATCAGGCGGTTTGCGCTGGTTGTGGTGGTTCGGATGATTTTCCGACCACAGATGGCGCGTGGTCTGAAGAAAATGGAGCCGCAAATTGTAACATGGCGGTTTTTGTTTATGATCTCGAGATAAATGCTGTTCACGCCCAAGCAGCAATTAGTCCCTCAGCCATAGGTTGTATTCCTTTGACTATTGACTTTACAAATGCCGGCAGTACGGGAGGAGAAGGGGTATGGAATTTCGGCGATCCTACTTGGACTTCTGAAGATGACGAGCCTACTTGGACCTTTGATGAACCTGGAACCTGGGAGGTGTCTTATATCGTCAGTGATCCTGAATCGTGCAACATCGCAGATACCACGAACCTATTTATTGTCGCAGGAGACTCGCTTAATCTTAATCCTGACTTCATCAATATTGGCCCCCCTTGTCCATCTAGTCCTACTATTGATCTTACTTATACTGGTGGGTCCGATTATCACGATTTGATCTGGGATATGGGGGACAACAATACTGAGACTGGAGAAAACGTCACCTATACCTACGATGAGGAAGGCACGTATACGATTACACTCACGGTAGTTGATGAATTCTGTGAATGGGAGATGAGTATAGAGGAAGAAATTGATGTTGAGGAAGCTAATGTAGAAGCGATCATTTCGGCTGATGTGACAGAAGGATGTGCACCTCTAGAAGTCAATTTCTCTAGCGCAGGTTCTGAAGGCGTCAATGGCATATGGTATTTAGGAAATGGAGAGTCTAGCCAAGAAGTTGATGTCACCACTATTTATCCTAATGGGAATGAATGGGAAGCGTTTTTTATCATCGAAGACGAAGACAGTCCATGTGCGGATACAGCTTGGATCAACATAACGACTATAAATCCTGTCGTTTTGAATCCAGCGTTTGCCCTAAGCTCGCCTTCTTGTACAGACAGCACCTTCGTTACTGTAAATTATGTAGGTTCCGACTACAGCACGTTGGTGTTTGACTTGGGTGACGGAAATACCAGCAGCGAAGAGAATTTTGATCATACTTATGACTTTCCTGGGGTGTATGAAGTGACGGTTACAATTACAGATGAAGGCTGTAGCGAACCGACAAGTTCGACTCAAGAAATTGAAATCGACAACACCACTGGGATAGTCGGGGAGGTGAGATTTCCTAATGTGATTTCGCCGAACAATGATAATTTTAATACACTCATGAGACCGTTTCTCATCGCACCGAATGGAGATAAAATTATTTTGGAGAAAACGGATGTCTCATACGCGTTTGACAAGTTTCAACTCGATATCTACAATCGCTGGGGTGAATTAGTTTTTGAGGGTCATACTACTGAGCCGTTTTGGGATGGACACATGGGGGCCGAAGAATCGGGAGATGGGGTGTTTTACTACATCGCGAGGTGGAGTCTCTTGTGCGGAGACACGCGGGAGTATGATGCTGCAGGTCACTTTGAAGTTTTAAGAAAGTAACTTGATTTTAGGTGTTGCCAGTCAAGGATTTGAATACATCCTCTAGGCTCATCTCTTCTTTCTGACTTGAAAGAACAGAGTTTCCGGTGTCTACTGCGAATTTGAAAACACTCTTTCTGACATCGTTTTGAGAAGAAGACGAGATCAAATACATTTTGCCGTCAACGTGTTTCACCGATTCAACGCCAGCTACATTGTTGAGAGAAGAAATGTCAACTGGATCACTGAATTCAACCTTTAGAACTATCGAATTTGACTCTGAGGATTTGATCTTCTCAGAGGCCTGATCGGTTGCGATTTTACCTTTGTTTACGATTATAACACGATTGCAAATAGCTTCCACTTCTTGCATGATGTGAGTGGAAAGCATCACCGTTTTTTCTCTTCCAATTTGTTGGATCAAACTTCGGATTTCTACCAGTTGATTTGGGTCAAGGCCACTAGTCGGCTCATCTAAAATCAAGACATCGGGATCGTGAATAATCGCCTGAGCCAATCCTATTCTTTGTCGATACCCTTTGGAAAGAGCGGCTATTTTCTTGTGTTGCTCATCTCCCAGTCCAACCATGGCTACCATCTCTGCAACACGTGACTGGAGGTGTGGTACCTTATAAATACCCCCGACAAATTGGAGGTACTCCTTCACATACATGTCTAGGTAGAGGGGGTTGTGTTCGGGTAAATAACCTACGCTGCGTCTCACGGCAATAGAATCTTCTACCACGTCGTGGCCGCACACTTTCACAACGCCTTCGGTCTGTGGGAGATAGCATGTTATGATTTTCATCATCGTGGACTTACCTGCTCCGTTGGGGCCCAGAAATCCGACAATCTCTCCTCCCTTAATAGTGAACGAGATGTCGTCTAGCGCTTTTTGCTGACCGTAAAGTTTAGTGACGTTTTCTACCTGAATTGACATGCCGAAAAATGAACGGCAAAGATGGAAGAATAGTTTGGAATGGAAGAAGAGTATGGAGTCAAGTGTAAGGATGATTGATTCAGAGATCGTCGGCCTAGTCTAAAACTCTATTTTCGCCCCATGCGAGGATTGGTTCTAAAATCAACGGGTAAATGGTACGAGGTGTTGGCCGAAGATGGCGAGCATTGGCAATGCCGTATTCGTGGAAAATTCCGTATGAAGGGACTGCGCACAACCAACCCTATTTCTGTTGGGGATCATGTCATATTCGAAGACGAAGAATCAGAAGGACGAGGAGTGATCAAAGAAATCGAAGCTAGGAAGAATTACATAATTCGTAAGTCGGTAAACTTGAGTAAGGAGGCTCACATCGTGGCGAGCAATGTCGATCAGGCTTTCCTTTTCGCTACTGTCAAATTACCTAGAACATCAGTCGGTTTTATCGACCGATTTTTGGTCACAGCTGAGGCATATTCAATCAAAGCCATTGTTGTTTTTAACAAGATTGATCTTCTAGATGAAGAGGGGAAAGAGGAACTTGGATTTCTTGTAAAAACCTATGAGTCAGTTGGTTATGAGGTTCGGCAAATTAGCGCTGAAACTGGCGAAGGCACGCAAGAATTGTACGATGAACTCGCTGGGAAAACGAATATGCTCACCGGTCATTCTGGAGTAGGAAAGTCAACATTTGTAAACAAAACGAACCCAGGTCTCAATATCAAAACCGATGAGATCAGCGAGCTGTATAAAAAAGGCAAGCACACGACTACCAATGCTGAAATGCACATTCTTGACAATGGGGGATACATCATTGATACACCCGGAATCAAGGGTTTTGGGATAGTCGATATCCCCAAGAATGAGCTTCACCATTATTTCCCCGAAATGTTTGCGCTTCTTCCCGATTGCAAGTTTCACAACTGCCTTCATATTGGAGAGCCAAAATGCGCAGTGAAGGTCGCAGTAGAAAACGGTCAAGTTCCCGAGTCGAGATACAAGAGTTACACTACAATGTATAGTGACGACGAGGATGAGACTTATCGATCTGGGTACTAAGCTTACGAGAATTTATGGAATCCGAAGTTTTCGTGCATCTCTATAACGAGTCAACGGAGATTGCCATACTTTCGCGCTATCTCTACAGGGGTGTCCCCGACAAATTTGCTCACTTATGTAGGCAAATTATCGAGGTCTGAGATTATACCCTTTGAACCGGCCTGGGTAATTCCAGGCAGGAAGATCAGAGGAGAGATATTAATGTGCCAGGCGTGTACCCCTGAGTGTCTGCATTAATAAACTATTCGATGCGTATTCTTCTTATTTCTGCCTTGATGGCGCTGAGTTTTTCGGCACTTTCTCAATCAACTCTTCGTGGATTTGTTTACGATAAGGAAACGGGTGAACCGCTCATTGGGGCTCAGGTTTATTTGGTCGAAGCAGCAGTAGGAGATGTCTCTGACATCAACTGCTTTTACCAAATAGAAGGCATTTCTAAAGGAACCTATCAAATGGAAGTCTCTCATGTGGGATATGAGAAGTTTTTAATGATACTGGAAGTCAATTCTGAAATCGTTAGCGAGAATATCTTTTTGAAAGAAGCAGTAGAACATCTTGACATTAAGTCGATGCCGACAATAGTAATGGGCGAAGCGGCTGTGGCAGCAACCGTGGCAAGAGCCACAACGCCAATAGCACACTCGAATGTTTCTGCAACTAGTATGTCTAAGTTGAATGTTGGACAGGATCTACCGTATATGCTACGTTTTTCTCCCTCGATGGTGGTCACATCTGACGCTGGAACAGGTGTTGGCTATACGGGTATGAGAATTCGAGGTTCGGACGCGTCTAGAATCAACGTCACGATAAATGGGATACCGCTGAACGATGCTGAATCTCAAGGAGTTTTTTGGGTCAATCTTCCGGATTTTGGATCATCCGTGGATAATGTTCAGATTCAAAGAGGGGTGGGGACTTCTACCAATGGTTCAGGTGCTTTTGGAGGCTCAGTAAAGCTGCAAACCACCAATATTCCAACCTTAGCCGGAGGGAATGTGAGTACTTCAATAGGTTCTTTTGGAACGCTAAAAAATGCAGTTGAGGTTAGTTCAGGTCTTCTCAATAATCGATTTGCATTTGAAGGACGATTGTCGCGAATCGTCTCCGACGGGTACATCGATCGAGCATCGGCGCACTTGAGATCATTCTACTTGAGTGGAGGATACTTTGGCGACCGAACAAGCTTGAAGCTTTTAGTATTTGGAGGTCATGAAAGGACTTACCAATCTTGGTATGGAACTCCAGAGAGTCGGATTTACGGAGATGAAGAAGCCATGCAGGAGCACGCCGCTAACAACGGGCTTAGTGATTCTCAAACAGCAAACCTGCTCAACTCAGGTCGAACGTATAACTTCTATGAGTATGAGAACGAGGTAGATGATTACGGTCAAGATCATTATCAAGCACATCTAACTCATCGATTCACAGATGAGCTGAGTGTCAACCTCTCTGGACATTACACGTTTGGAAGAGGCTTTTTCGAGCAATTGAAAGAAGGCCAAGATGTTAACGATTATGGAATTCCAGGCACCAGCGTTGTGAATCCAAATTTGGTTAGAAGACGATGGTTGGAAAATGATTTTTATGGTGGTACGGGGTCAATTCAATGGAATACGGGTCCTTTTAAGACTACCATTGGAGGAGGCTATCACCAATATATTGGAAACCACTTCGGTGAGTTGATTTGGGTTGAGTCGGTTCAGGGTATAGCCCCGGGGCACCTATATTACTTGAATCAAGGCGATAAAACAGACGGCAACGCTTATGCGAAGACCACTTGCAAGGTGACTGAACACCTCCTTGCATTTGTTGATTTGCAATACAGGTCGGTGAATTATTCGACTGAAGGACTGGACTCGGATCGCCGTCAAATCGCGATAGATGATCAAATGAGTTTCTTCAATCCAAAAGCTGGCCTTTATTACAAGATGTCTCCAAAAGAGCAGCTCTATGCGTCGTATGCGATCGGTAATCGCGAGCCAACGCGAAACGACTATATCGATGCTCCAAGAGGTACAACACCAACGCATGAAACTCTACAAGATGTTGAATTTGGGTACAAGCATTTTGCCAACAGACACAGAGCTCAGGTGAACGTTTACTACATGCAATATGACAACCAGTTGGTGCTTACCGGCGAGCTGAATGATGTAGGAACTCCAATTCGTCAAAACGCCGAAAGTAGCTTTAGAAGAGGTGTTGAGCTAGAATGGGGATGGAATGTATATCGTGGAATCAACTGGCAAGGTAACGTGACCTTGAGCCAGAATAAGATCCAGAAATTTGACGAAACGGTTTACGATTACACCGATGGGTATGAGATCGTTGTGAATGAGTTCAGCGATACAGACATCAGCTTTTCACCAAATGCCACAGCGGCTTCTATTCTGACCTTTAATGTGATCGAAAGTGGGCCGAATAAAATGGAGTTGAGTTGGATGACCAAATATGTGGGCAAGCAGTTTTTGGATAACACGTCGAATGATGATCGTGCCATTAATTCGTATTTGGTTAATGACGCCAGATTAATATTCACCCATCATGGGCATGGATTTAAGGAGATGAGACTCAACTTGACGGTCAATAATGTCTTGAATGAAATGTATTCGTCTAACGGCTATACTTGGGGATATATAAACGGAGAGCGGGTTACGGAGAATTTCTACTACCCTCAAGCGGGAACCAACTTCTTAGTTGGGCTTGATCTTATTTTCTAGATGAAGGATGGATTTTGAATTGCATGTTAATTTATCAGGAGGCGTATAGGAAGCTATTCAGGCGGGTGCGCTCTTGTCTAAAGAACTTTCAGATGGAGCATTTGTGCGGTTGGGAGGAAATGCCTCGGCTCGCTTGCTCGAAAAGTTGGAGGTTCTGTTTGGCTTTCTGATTCAGACTAATGGCGGACCAAGCTATGAAGGAGGATTGAGGTTGAAATTGGATTAGTCCGCAGTCTTCAACGAAGCGATGTCTATCAGAAGCTCCGGATTCTCTTCAAACGCGGTCCCCATCACAATGATATCTGCCCCTGCATTCCAGGCATCGGCTGCTTCTTCTTCTGATCGAATTCCTCCACCAACAATTAAAGGGGTTTTGGTAGCTATCCTAACCGCATGGATCATGGCTTGCGAAACCGGCTTTGCGGCTCCGCTTCCACCGTCGAGGTACATGCAGCTCATACCGATCATTTCCCCTGCTGCTGCAGTGGCGGCTGCTATCTCAGGTTTGTCATGAGGTAGAGGCAATGTGCCGCTTATGTAGCTTGCCGTCGTTGCTTTTCCGCAATCGACCAGCATGTAGCCCGTGCTTATAGTTTCAAGATCGAGCTGCTTAATTTTCGGAGCGGCAATCACATGCTGACCGATTAGGAGTTCCGGATTACGACCGCTGATTAGCGACAAAAGGAGCATTGCGTCTACTTCACCGTTGACCTGGGAAACACTTCCCGGAAAGAGGATTACAGGTAGTTCAGTGTTAGACTTAATGTCTTTGATTATCTCTTCGAAGCCACCTTCAGTTACCAAACTTCCGCCGACAAAAATGTAATCTACACGACACTCGTTGATCAATTTCAGAATGCCATCTCGACGATCCTTCTCTCCCAATTTATCTGGGTCCAACAAAACAGCGAGAGATTTTTTTCCGCTGTACTTGTTCTCCATTATTTGCCTCCAAACTGACACGCCGCAAATTAAAGCCAAATACCTTTCTCATTGATGTAGTTGACTGTCGATTCTTGTAAAAGAAGATGTCCCGACTCCAAGATGTGCAAGGATTCCTGATCTAACCCCGAGTCCAATTTTATCCCTTGCTTGGCCTTAATCACGCTATCGTATTTGCCATAAATTAAAGTCGTTGGAATTTTCTGAGAATTGATAATGCTCTGAATATGAGCAACATTAGGCTCAAAGAGTCTATAGATCATCCAAACTTCGCCTACAAGTTTTCGGCTCTCATAAGTCTTCATGTGGTAGTGCACAAAGCGGTGAAGTTTTTCTGGCAGCAAACGCAGCGCGCGAAGACCATCTGCAATTCTGAATAAAGGCTTTGGATTGTTGAGAACACCTCGGTATACCGATCGTCCAATGCGGGTGCCGCTGACGAATTTGTAGAAGTAGATGAGCTTAACGCCGTCTGGGGCGACGAGAAACACACTCTTGACTTTATGGGGAAACAGTTCGATCGTTTTCAGCGCCACTTTACCTCCGAGACTGTATCCCAAAAGCTGAAAGGAGTCAATCTTTAGATGATCACAGATGCCTTGAATTATCTTTTTGTGTTCTGAAAGTTTGAGCGATTCCAAGGCAATTCGTTCCGCTGGAAAAACGCTATTCCCATGCTGAAAAAGGTGAAACGAGTAGATCAACTGTCCCGGTTTTAAAAGTGGCTTGAATACTTTGAAATCCGTGGCAAATCGACCAAAGCCGTGAAATGCGAGGATAGGAGAAGTCACCTGCTCTTCGGATCCGATTCGAAGGAACTCGATTTGAAATTGACCTATTTGAACGATCTCTAAACTCACGTCACAAAAATGCGATAATGCCATTAGTATTGACAATGTGAAATTCCTTATCAACATTCTAGTAACATCCGTGCGTTCTTCCGATTGTTGGCCCTAGTTTTGCCCGCGGAAATTTTGGTTGAACCCCCGACAGAATCCTTGGATAAAGTCGTTGGGTAAAAAAAAAATGCCAAGAGACAAGTCGATTCGTTCAGTACTCATCATCGGAAGTGGCCCGATTATTATTGGCCAAGCATGTGAGTTCGATTATTCAGGATCCCAAGCAGCAAGATCTTTGCGAGAAGAGGGCATAGAAGTAACCCTCATTAATTCCAATCCGGCAACGATCATGACCGATAAGGTTGTGGCGGATAATATTTACCTCAAGCCGCTCACCTCGGCCTCGATTGAGGAGATATTGAAGCTCCACAACATAGACGCGGTCCTGCCTACTATGGGAGGTCAAACTGCACTCAATCTTTGTATTGAATGTGATGAGATCGGATTATGGGAGGAATATGGAGTGAGACTTGTCGGAGTCAACATTGTCTCCGTGGAGATCACGGAGAATCGTGAGAGCTTCAGAAACCTCATGGAGGAGATTGGAATTGGTATGGCTCCGCAAACGACAGCTAAATCATTTCTAGAAGGGAAAGAAATCGCACAGGAATTCGGATTTCCATTGTGTATTCGTTCTTCGTTCACCCTCGGTGGCGCTGGAGCGGCAGTAGTGCACGAACAAGAAGAATTCGACAAACTTCTGACTCGCGGTCTCCATATTTCACCGATTCACGAGGTGATGATCGACAAGGCTCTTCTTGGCTGGAAAGAATTTGAGCTCGAGCTGCTTCGAGATCGGAACGACAACGTTGTGATCATTTGCTCAATTGAGAATTTCGATCCAATGGGAATTCACACTGGTGATTCGATCACAGTGGCTCCCGCGATGACCCTCTCAGATTCTGCATATCAGCGTATGCGAGATATGGCGATCAAAATGATGCGCGCTATCGGTGATTTCGCCGGTGGATGTAACGTGCAGTTTGCAGTTAGTCCTGATGAGAAAGAAGAAATTATAGCTATTGAAATCAACCCAAGAGTATCTCGCTCTTCGGCCTTGGCCTCAAAAGCAACGGGTTATCCAATCGCGAAAATTGCAGCCAAGCTGGCTATTGGTTACCATTTGGATGAACTCGACAACCAGATTACCAAAACTACCTCGGCATACTTTGAGCCTACGCTCGACTACGTGATCGTCAAGATTCCTCGATGGAACTTTGATAAATTCGCTGGAGCTGATCGCGAACTGGGCTTGCAGATGAAAGCCGTAGGTGAGGTGATGGGCATTGGTCGTTCGTTCCAAGAAGCTCTACAGAAAGCATGTCAGTCGCTCGAGATCAAGAGAAATGGATTGGGAGCAGATGGTCGCGAGTTGAAAGATCAGCAGCAAATTCTCAAATCACTGGCTCACCCGAGCTGGAATCGGTTATTCCATATTTACGACGCGATTAAGCTGGGGATTCCATTTTCAACCATTCACGAAAAGACGAAGATCGATCTCTGGTTCCTCAAGCAAATTGAGGACTTGATCCTTCTTGAGAATAAAATTGAAAAGCATCGTATCGATGACATTCCGAAGCCGATGCTATTTGAAGCCAAGCAAAAAGGCTATGCTGATCGTCAAATCGCGCATCTTCTTGGTTGTATGGAAAGTAAAGTTCGAGACAAGCGTGTTGAAATGGGCATCGAGCGAGTATACAAGCTCGTGGATACCTGTGCGGCTGAATT
>Ga0206679_10000664_pt1 | contig 28819 bp, 22 predicted proteins | sample M110012015metaG_FD_155464 | JGI IMG/M metagenome (GOLD analysis project Ga0206679, IMG submission 155464) | Ammonia-oxidizing marine archaeal communities from Monterey Bay, California, United States - M1 100m 12015 | ecosystem: Environmental > Aquatic > Marine > Intertidal zone | place: USA... | reverse complement strand
GGTAAGGCCACGGCCCGGTTAGCATCCAGGCTAATGTATTCTGCAGCGGTGCCCAAAAGGCGTCCATATTGGGCTTGGTAAACCCACACTCGTTGCCCTAGTCGACTGTCCGATACTCCTTTACCAACGGCCTCAACGATGCCAGCACCATCACTGTGAGGAATTACCAAACCGTTGTCGAGTAAATGAGGAAATGCTCCGGCGCGCTTTTTAACGTCTGAAGGATTCACTCCACTGGTCGCTAGTTTCACTAAAACTTGCCCCACTCCAACTGTCGGTTTTGGCTGCTCACCGAGCTTAATAACGTCTTCTGCTGCACCAAATTTTTCAAACCATCCTGCTTTCATAAATTGTTCCTATAAATAATGTTAAGTTCCTTTGCTGATCAATCCAACCAGTTGGATAAACCCTCTGTGTGCCCGTCAATAGGAATTGCCTGCCCAGTGATATGCTGGGCTGCTTTAGAGCAAAGGAAATCAATAGTTTCAGCGATGTTCTCTGCCTCGACAAAGACTCTAAGTGAATTCTGACGTAAATAAACATCGCGGATTGACTGCGGTGAAACACCTCTGGTCTTTGCGTCTGAGTCAATAACGCGGTCTATGCGTGGTCCATTAACACTTCCCGGGCAGATAGCATTCACGCGCACGCCATGGGGACCAAGCTCCATTGCCCAGGTCTTGGTTAATCCAATAATCGCCCACTTTGCCGCGGCATAGGGGGAGCGAAGAGGAAAACCAAATAATCCCGCACTAGAGGACATGTTAATCATGTTGCCCTTCGACTTTTTCAGCAAGGGAACTGCTTTGCGCGTGACATAAAAAATACTGTTTAGATCTATATTAATCGTATTTTCCCAGTCTTCAACGCGAATATCTTCAACTGCTGCCGTCGGCCCTGCTATACCGACATTGTTAACTAATATGTCAAGCCCACCGTACAGGCTATGAAGGTCGTCAAATACCTTATCTACCTGCGCTACTTGAGAAACGTCGGCACAGGTTGCAGTAATATCAGGAAGCTCAGATTTCAAATCATCAATAGCCTGCTGTGTTATATCGCAGATATGTACTCTGCACCCTTGAGCCGCAAAATGCTTGGCGATAGCGAGTCCTATTCCCGAACCACCAGCGGTCACTAACACTATTCTCGACATTTTACTCATACGCCTGTCACTCTTAAATTAATTCTTATCATTCTAAAGACAAAGGCTAGATAACCTCAATATTAAACTTAACGACTTACCATAATAGATCGACTGCACAGATACGTAAATTTATCATGGAGTTCCACATATTCGTCACTAATTCTCACTGCAAACCTTAATAATCCTTTATGCTCTCGTCCAGACGTTCGAATTCACTATGTTAAACCCTTTTTAAAGGATAATAGCGACAATGACTAGACCTATTCTAGAGACCAGCAACATACATCCCAGTATTCAAAACGTGGTAGCCGACGCTCACCGAGATATTATTATTGAGGTACAGACGGCCGTTATCGATAATAACATTGTCGTCGTTGGTATGGCGCAAAACCCTGCACCAAAAAGAGCGCGGAAGGCGCTGGATGAAATCAATCTAGACTATACCTATCTTGAATACGGCAGCTATTTTAAACTATGGCGGCGGCGCAATGCTCTTAAAATGTGGTCTGGCTGGCCCACGTTCCCAATGATATTCATTAAAGGCGTATTGATTGGTGGATCCAGTGACCTAAAAGCCCTTATAGCGAGCGGCGAACTGCAGAGCATGCTTGACTGATATCTTCTACTCAATAGATTATTGCGTTAAATCGGAATCGTACTGACCCAACTTATTGATTCGTATGACAGCCTGAATTTCATGAACATAGGCTTCACGCATCTCTGAATAGTCGATCAGGTTTTCAGCCAATAAATGACCGCTCACCGTCTTGCCCTCATCACGCAAGATGGCTCGGTGCTCCCTTAAATCGCTATAGGCTCTATGAGTATTAATATTGCGAAGGTAAGACCTGATAGCATTACTTACGCTATCAAATTTTGCCACCTCGTGTTTTGATCCAGCATTGCGCCTTAGTGGAACGAGACCGCATCCTTCTTCATAACACCACTGCCCAAATAAATTATTGGCTTGCACGGCGAACCTTGACGTACCCCAGGCAGATTCCATGGCAGCTTGGGCCAATGCCAAGGAAGCAGGAACCTGATCAACCCTCAACAACAGTGTCTCAATAACCGTCTTGTTGAGCGACTCAGCATCAACTTTGTAGTACCCAGCCAGTTCTGTAATAAACTTCTGGTCAGCTTTATTTTGATTTTCAGAAGCTGTCCCAGCTAAAACAAGCAGTCTTTCTCGCTGATCTCGTATCAGCTGATTCTGCTCGTTAATCAAGGGAGAAATATAGTTAAAGAAGGCCATTTTTTTCTGCTTCACGTCTGTGTGAATACTGAAATCAGGCAATGGGTTAGGGTCACTCCTATCAGCACAAGCACCCACACAAAGAGCTGATAACAACAAAATTGCCGTTAAAATCGTATTTCTTGAAGTCTTAATCATAGATCCTTATTACAGCCCAATCTGCGATGGGCTTGTCTCCATTAGGATTGTCTTAAAATTTAACGTCTCTGCCTGCCGGTCTTTGAGGTTATATAAACAGCAGTACATCAATGCCGAGCAAGACAAACATTCCCCGCATCATTAACTTTGAACGCTTGTCCAGTCTGGCGTATTTTTCGGATAATTTATCAAGCTCTTCTTTGGCAACAGCGCCGCCTTGCTTAACCTGAGACAAACCCCCAGCCATTACAGTGGCTGCGGAAATACCTGCCGCACCTAAGCCTAACTTTTTTAGAAACTGTCGGCGCTCTACTAAACCTTGTTTCATTTCATAGCTCCTTTTTATTAAAAGTTTCCACCGCTAACCTGAGGTTGCAATAAAAAGCGAATAGATATTATTTAACCTCAATCTCGATAATTTCAGACATTACCGCAGGACTATGTGGAATATGGACATGATTACCCAATAACAGCTGCAATCTGTGTTTACCGGGTGGCAAACTAACCTTGGTGCTAGTTTGTCCTTTACCAAAATGCCGCACTTGATCGGTGGCTGGTAGGGGTAGGTTAAGATCTGGCAACTGATCCATATTGATCAACAAATGATGGTGGCCCGAATTGGGCGCCTCCATGCCCGCAGGTGAAACCTCCATGCCGCTCAGACCAAATTTAATCTCAATTCCCTTTCCATCTTGAAAGGAAAAGACTTGTCCGTTCTCAGGTTCAATAAAGTAGACTCGCGCATCAACAGGTGCAGCTGAAACAGGCATCTGTGCGTGAGCGGTCACCATAAACATCAATCCCGTCACCAATAGAATTACAGTTAATCGTCTAAGTCCTATAAGCCTGCTCAACATCCTAAAACCCCTTCTTACTATCAATTAATACTGAATGGCTAGTTTACCAGTAAAAATACATATTGAGTCTATTCAAACACCACCTAATTAACATTTAACCTGATTTGGCGCGCCCATCAATCTATAGTGGCTCAAAAGACAAAATAACAATTATTTTTGCTAGTGACTTAGACTCCTGATGCGTTTAACCTTAGACTGAAGGCAAATAATTTCCATATAACAAATACAGAGATAAGCAATGAGAATGAAAACATTTCTACTGGCTATATTAATACTGGCTTCAGCTTGTGTAACTGGAGCGGACTTAAGTGCGACGAGACCAGAAAGGGCTGGCATGTCGACAGATCGACTTGCGCGTATTGGTACTTTAATGCAGGCATATGTGGATCAGGAAGCCATAGCTGGAAGTGTAACGTTGGTCGCCCGAAAGGGTAAGATTGTTCATTTCGAGCCAACCGGTGTCCTGAATTTCGACACGGGTGAGCCTATGCAAAAAGATTCTTTATTTCGTATTTACTCGATGTCAAAACCGATCACTAGTGTTGCTGCGATGTTACTTTTTGAACAAGGTAAATTTCAACTAGATGATCCCATTGCCAACTATTTACCGGAATTTTCCAACGTAAAAGTCTTAGTCAATGGTAACCTTGTCAACCCGGATCATGCTCCAACCATTCGAGAATTATTAAGTCACACCGCCGGGCTCACCTATGGCATTTTCAACAATACTGAGGTAGACGAGCTCTACCGAGAGGCCCTCTGGGGTGATCGTGCCATGATTGATTTAACTAGATACCGAGGCGACGGAATAGAATGGGAAGTCAAGGATCTCGATGAATTGTCCAAAACTATAGCCAGTCTTCCACTACTCTACCAGCCGGGGTCACAGTGGGTATACAGTATGTCTGTGGATATTCTGGGGCGACTGATTGAGGTGATTTCAGGACAATCTCTGGATCAATTTTTACAGCAAGAAATATTCGACCCATTAGAGATGGAAGATACCTTCTTCGAAATCCCCACAGATAAAATTGCTCGGTTCGGAACCAATCATTTGGTTGGTGAAGATGGAAAACTGATAGTAATTGACCAACCAGAAACGAGTGACTATGTTAAGCCTGTGTTACTTTTTTCAGGTGGTGGCGGGCTTATCAGCACTGCAGGGGACTATTTGCGCTTTGCACAGATGCTCCTAAACGGTGGTGAGTTAAATGGTGTGCGACTGCTAAGCCCAACTACTATTGCCTTGATCCGGCGTAATCAACTCACCGATACTAGCTCTAAGGGCTATAGTGATCGCCCTAATACTGGGGACACTATTGGCTTTGGTCTGGGGGTGGGGGTGGCAACAGGCGAGCAGAGGTTATCTGCAGCTGAAGTTGGTACCTACACTTGGGGAGGCATGGCCGGAACATTGTTTTGGGTTGATCCAGAGCATGAATTGGTTGCCATCTTGATGATACAACGGATATTAAGTCCCGAATCGATCAGATCTAAATTTCGGAACTTAACCTATCAAGCGATTACCGAAATGAACTAAGACACCGATCTATCTACTCTTTCTTAGCTAGGTCCAGGTTACGCTTTTCTGCGGCTGCCCAATCTTTTGGTAGTACACGGGCAACAACCAAAAAGCTAATAATTGAAGGAATAAACATGCAATAGGTAACTGTCATAGCATAGCGCATAGACTCCAGATCAGGATTACCCTGCTTAAATACATCTATCAACCAGCCAGTAAATGTCGGTCCACCACCTAGAGCTACCATGTTCAAGATAAAAAAGAATAATGCTGTGGACATAGCGCGCATATTAACCGGCGCCAAAGTTTGTGCGATCGCAAAACTTGGTCCCAGATAGATACCCAAAAATAGTAAGAAAATTGTTGTGCAGGCTAGATGAGTCCAAACCGATGCTACCCAGAAACTAAGTATACCAACTGGTAAACATACGGCTATCGCGATAGCCGGCAGCCAGCCATAGGCTCGTATGTCTTTAGCACCCCATTTGTCTGCTAGCTTTGCACCAAAAAAAGCGCCGCCTGCATAAGTCGTGCCGTTAATAACACCTAAAACAATTACCAAGGTTTGAAAATCGAAACTAGGATCAAGAATGACCAAATATTTGGTCTGGAATGCCGCGGTAGCATAAGAAACAAAGGACCCAAAAGCGATTCCGAAACACATCGCCCACCAAGCCGGTATTTTAAGTAAAGTCTTGAGCGACTCACTAAAGGGTGGCTGAACAATATCAGTGCGATTATCAAACTCCATTGCCCCTCGAACCGGCTCGCGCAAAACTAGCCTGACAATTACAGCTAAAAATACTCCTGTGACACCAAGAAAAATAAAGATACGCCGCCAATCAACGTCCTGACCAGAAGAACCCATCAACGAAGCTGTCGCAAAATAAGCCGCCATAATCCCTAGAGGAATACCCATTGCGTAGACGCCTAATGCCCCTGCACGCTCTTCTTTGGGATACATATCTGAGATGATCGAATGGGATGGCGGGCTTCCCCCCGCTTCACCTATACCAACCCCCATACGAGCAAAGCCCATCTGCATGAAATTACCCGCCATGCCTGTCAATGCGGTAAAACCACTCCAGGTAGCCAGTGCAATCGAGAGGATATTTACTCGATTATAACGGTCTGCCAACCAGGCAATGGGAATAGCAACACAGGTGTAGAATGTCGCGAAGGCTAACCCTATTAACAGTCCCAATTGGGTATTTGTAAGACCGAGATCCTCTTGAATAAAGGGGGCCAAAATACCCACAATTTGTCGATCGATGAAATTAAAGCCATAGACGGTGGTGAGGAGGACGAGGGCAAAGGTACGATAGCTTTTGCTTGGGGGTTTTTGGTCATCCATTGAATTTTATCTCTGCTATTGTTTTTTTGTTTACTATGCCAACACAACTTCTTAATTTTGAAGCTAGTATACCTAAGAAAGCCGCCATTAATTACCTTATCGACAACGAATCCCTGATGTTGTAGTCGAATTTTTAAGTGCTCATTAAAACGACGGCTTGCGTTGCAAGGGCAGTCAATTTTAGCTGTAATCGACCGCCCCAGAACGTTATCTCACTATCACCGTACCCAAATCTGGCTGGATGAGCTTACCAGAAACCGCCGATAACGGATGAGACGAATCAGCTGGAGATTTACTAGATAACCCAAATGCAGAAACAGACTCAGATGGGCAAGCACCCGCTTCAATAAAGCCAAGTGCGGCTGATAGTCGACCTTCGTTGACATCACCTAAGGCATGAGACAGATCATCAGCCACTTCGCACCCCGTTACCTCGGCACCTGAAAGATCAGCGCTGGCTACCGGTAAGAAACCATCACTGTAGTCACCAAACCCTTTTTCGTTAGAACCTTTAAATTGAATAGTGCTATAGGTAGTGCCGCAATTATCAAGGGCATACCATCCGTAGGGTTTCCCACGCGTTGCTCCTCCGACAAGGATGACCTCGACATCAACGCCACGTAGGCCATTAATTAAGGCTTCACTGGCTGACGCCGTGCCTCCACTGGATAACACAAAAACCCGGCTAAGGCTAAGGCTGGGCAAAGCAGTTCCTGCCGGTGTTGGATTAGTGGGCGCATCAAATCCTGCCGCCGTGGACTCAAACCTAGAAGGCTCTATGATGTTGTTGTTAATCGGATCTCGCTCGGTATATTTGTCATTGAATGTTAATTCATCAAAAATTAGACCGTCAGCCATAGGACCTGCGACCATGTAGCCAAGCTCTGCCGCAATAGTAAGATAGCCGCCACCGTTGTAGCGCATATCTAGAACCAGCTCTTCGACATTGCTCACCCTAAGCTGGCTAATAGCATCAATAAGCTGGGTTTCCGCAGGTTTGATGTGCGAATTGAATGTTAAGTAACCCACTTTTGTCCCAGCCACATCAAATGTAGTAATATTTTTGACTGGCACTGAGATTGTCTCTGCGCTAGTCATTGTAAAAGTTCGATCTTCTGTAGCGTTTAAATCTCTCACCACAAACGTGTGTGTCTCTCCTAGAGTTTCAGGGAATAAACCGGCATTAAGTACGTCGACATTGTTACTATCTTCGATCGCTTCCCCATCGATTGAAATGATTTCGGCTCCACGTGACAGATTAGCTGCTGAGGCAGGAGAATTTGGCTCGTTATAGCCAACAACTATTTTTCGCGGTGGGCTACTAGCAATAATAAAAAAGCGCACACCATAGCCAGCAGATACACCCGAGTAATATTGGTTATATTCTTCAGTATTTTGGCTGTAATGGAACTGATCTTTTGCGTTACCTGAGGGCGACAAACCATCGGTCACCATTAAATTGAAATAATCTTCAGGATTATCGACTGTACCCGGGTCAATATCGGGCAGTTCAGAATACCAAAGATAAGTATCATTACTATATGAACGGATCCAGAAATTTTCGTCGGTCACTGAGCCCTGAGTGTCACTGTAACCGCCAGTAGTACGCGGATTAGCACAAATATTCCGCATGGAATTCGAACGCCAATCTTCGTATTGCCCAGCCACCCAACCTGAACCCGGGCCGACAGTAACAGGTGGCACAGTAGTGTTCCCACCGCCACCGCCACCGCCACCGCAAGCAGAGAGCAGAATCGCCACGATAACAAAAGCCGTTCGATGAATATAAAGGTTTAAAAATCCTTTTATTTGTTGATGCTCCATTCTGGCCTCTCAATTAAAAAAGTAGTTGTATTCCATACACTACCATTATTCACAGACGTATGTATATGCACATAAAAATGTAGTTTGTGTGGGGTTTTAATGAGTAGCTGTTCTATTTTTGCGGTACTGCCCCTGCCCCGTCTCGTCGAGTATCAGAGGCGCCCATTGTTGTTCCATTAGGGGCCCTATGGACAGTTTGAGTGGAACCAAGAATACGTGGCTCCTTGTCGAGACTGTGGCCCATGAGACTTAGCAGGTGTAACGTATCGGGCGATATTCCTGGTTCGTACCCGATTCTGTCAGGTAACCATTGATGGTGAACCCTTGAAGCGGCGGTGGCGTCAGCAATACCCATATTAAACTCCAAAATATTCAGTAACACCTGCAAGACAGCAGTAATAATGGTGCTACCTCCAGGGCTACCCGTGGCGAGTATTGGGGCGCCTTTTTCATCAAATACAATAGTGGGTGTCATTGCCGACAGTGGCCTTTTGCCAGGCTGTATCTCATTAGCAACACCACCAATCAACCCATAACCATTGGGTGATCCAGGTTTTGCTGAGAAGTCATCCATTTCATTATTGAGCAAAAACCCTGCTCCAGACACAGCAATGCCACTACCAAACGAGAAATTCAACGTTGTCGTAGCACTCACTACATTGCCCCACTGATCCCAGGTTGAAATATGGGTCGTTTCAACACTCTCTGTAATGGCCTTTTTGGCGCCTTTTACAAGAGTATTCGGATCAATAGGTAATCCAGGTAATACATCATCGGAGGCACTAGCCTGTTTAAGATCAATCTGACGACGCAATGTTTTAGCGTATTCTTTGTTAATAATTTGATCGACAGGGACCGAATAAAAATCTGGGTCGCCAAGATACGCACTTCGGTCCGCATAGGCTCGACGCATTGCTTCAACTAACCGATGGATATAGGCAGCACTATTGTGACCAAGAGCTGTAAGATCCCAAGGCTCGAGAATATTTAAAATTTGTAAAAGATGTATACCTCCAGATGAGGGTGGTGGCATCGAGCAAACTTTATTGATTTCATAATCAGCGCAAACCGGAGCCCGCTCCACAACGCGATAATTTTTAAGATCGTCTAAGCTAATTAGACCGCCCGAACGTGTCATTTGGCTAGCAATGAGTTCCGCTGTTTTGCCTTGGTAAAATCCAGAACGTCCATTAGCGGCTATCCTGCGCAGAGAGTTAGCTAAGTCAGACTGAACCAAGTTATCACCAAGCTCATAAAAAGACCCGTCCTCTTTAAAAAAATATCGTCTAGTTGCAGGCTCTCTCTTCAAACGTTCAGCACGGGATTTTATAGAATAAGACAAATCAACATTGACAGTAATACCGCCAGCCGCTAGATCAATGGCAGGCTGGATAACTTGTTTTAACGTCAATAAACCATACTTCTCATGCGCATGCAGAAGACCGGCAACAGTGCCTGGGACGCCAGAGGATTTAAGGCTATCTCTAGCTAACCGATCGTCAACATCGCCATTTGATTTTAAAAACATATCTCTGGATGCCGCCGCGGGCGCCATTTCCCGATAATCAAGTGCAATGGTTTTGTTCTCTTCGGCCAAATAAACCAGCATAAAACCACCACCAGCAAGATTTCCTGCTCTAGGAAGGGTTACCGCCAGTGCAAACCCCGTCGCCACCACTGCGTCTATAGCATTTCCTCCCTGACTCAGAATATCTGCACCCACCTGACTGGCGACGATCTCTTGAGACACCACCATACCCGACTTACCATGCACAGGATGGAAACGAGATTTCGGGTCTATGACAGCCGTTTCCGCAGCCATTACGGCCGATTGCATTGCAGAAAATACAGCCAACCCTAAACCCCACCGAGCTAGCATTCGAAGGATTTTTTGCGATCTAATTATCAAAGTAATACTCCATTTATATTGTTTACTCGGAAGGCCGTCTTTTGCCTTCCTTAGAATCGTAATTCCATACTATAATTAGTTGTAAGAGCACATTTGCTTAATGCTGGCTGTGCCTTCCCAGTCAGGATCTGCCTCACCCAACAAATGATCTTGATCATCAGCAATAACATGGACACGACCAAATGATGCTGCCGAATCTACTTCAGCAACCTCAAACCCAGCAGACCGCCAGTAGCTCAAGTCTCCATTCGTCCACCCTGGACTACTCATTTCAGCGTCAAAGGCTCTCAGACGAACAACACGCTTATTATTGCGATCAATCGTTGCAGAGGGGTGTACTCTAGGCGCGGACAATGCATCAGACAGTGTCTTTTCCTGGTCAATATATCGCGAGATAACCTGCACAATAGCTGAAGGGATTTTAATGCCTCCCGCGGCACCTAACGCCAAAACGACTTTGTCATCTTTGGTAACAATCACCGGTGCAACAGCCGTCCTTGGGCGCTCACCCGAATTTTGCGGACCCGTTCGAAGGTAACCTCCCATTGTCGCGGCATAGGCAAAACCTAATTCAGGTGTGGCCACCTTTGCGCCAAAAATTGGGCCTATAGTCTGAGTCATTGATACCGTCAGTCCACTGCAATCTGCTGCGACAAGATGGGACGTGTGTGCACCTATAGCACCCACCCAATCAGTTAGGTCTTTTTGCTTTACGGTTGCTTTAGATATATCGGTCACCTTTGCAGGTGCAGGTAAATAAATTCTCTTTGCCTGCTTAATGGCCCAGGTTTTATCTACTAACTCAACTAAGTCTTTTTCATAGTAATTGCCGGCTATCGATTCAATACTTAGGCCTAGCGCCTGACTCACCAATGGAGCCCAACGTCGGTCTTCGAGACTAGATAAATCATAGAGCCCCAGCAGCATTAACGCTTTAACCACTAGGCCACCACCACCGGGGGCAGCTAGGGTGTGAACAACATGGTTTCGATAGGGAATGCTGATGTAACGACCAGGCAACACCCGATAATCTGCCAAGTCTTGCAAGGTGACATGGCCGCCATTACTCTCCATATCTTCACTGATTAATCGTGCGATTTCTCCTGTATAAAACGCATCAGTACCACCCAACGCTATGCGATTTAATGTTTTAGCCAATACAGGCTGCTTTAGTATTTGAGCAGCTTTTAGAGTAGCACTCTCACCCTTTAAAAATGACTCAGTCATACCTCTATTTTGCTTAATTTCTTGTACAGCCGATTTTTGCCGCGCAGCCTCTCCAGGCAACACATGAAACCCACTTTCTGCATGCTTTATAGCAGGTCTCACAAGCACCTCAAAAGGTAACTTGCCATGCTTTTGATGCATTGCACCCAGCATGGCAATCAAGCCAGGAGTTGCCACTGTAGAATAGCCAAAGTCGGTCATATTGTTAGTTTTAACGAAGCTTTTTGGTATTTCTGTCATACCGTCATAGCCGTAAAAATCACCGCCTTTACTGCGCACAATAGCTATGGCACGGCCGCCTAAACCACTCATAGTGGGCTCAACGACTGAAAGGACCAAGGATGCGGCAATAGCAGCATCAACACTGTTGCCACCCAACCGATAAATTTCATCCGCTGCTTGAGTGGCTAGTGGATGTGCAGTTGACGCTACCCCTGCGCTTTCTAAATTTATATTGTCCGACGTCATCGCTTGAGAGGAAGCCGCCAATGTCAGTAATAATACAGATAAATAAAACATTTTTAATTACCTAAACTCGAATTAGACCCCTAAAAAAGGGAGCTTGAAGCTCCCTTTTCACGGCCCATATTAACTACATATCAACTTTTAGACTCAGGTAATAATTTCTACCGTAGTCTTGGTGAGCGTCAGCAAAGAAACCAAAGAACCTATCAGCTATAGGCGCTCTTTCATCGTTAAGATTTTTCACTGCAAATTTGACTCGGGCAGAAGTGTCGCCCATTTTAAATCTGTAATAAAGGGAAGCATCCATAGTCGTCATAGCAGGAACATAATATTTGGTTCCATCACCCAAGGTTAGACTGCTTTGAGTAAAGTCGCCCTTTTTCAAGGCAGTGATTGAACCACCCCAATCACCCTTTTTCCACAATAACTTCATTGAATGCTTCTCATCATAATTACCATCAATACCTAACAAATCACCAAACCCTTTAAGGTTAACGTAGTCAGGAATCGCACCGGATGCCTGGGCAGCTTGGATAGAGCTAAATTTTCCGGTGGGGACCTGAGTAAATTCGTCAGTAAACGTTACGTTGTAACGCAGACCAAATTCACCAAGTTTTGAATCAAAGTCATATCGAATGCCAAGGTCTTGACCTTCTAGAGTTCGTGTTGCCATATTGATATATTCATCTACGACTCTGTACGCTTGTCCCACAGGGCATATTCCAGCGGTGGCAAACAACGCAAGGACACCATCATCAAGCTCATCTGTATCTCTTAACACCGCGGTATTACCGGTAAATGAAGCACAGTTATTAGTGCCATTTTCAATCAACATCGCTAAATCTAAGATAGTATTATTATCTCGACCAAATAGCCCAATAGTTTTATCTTTTTCAATCTTCCACGCATCGTAGGTAATAGTCAGTCCTTCAAGCTGAGTTGGCTGAATAACGAAACCAATGGAAGAGTTGGTGGATTCTTCCGCCTGCAAACCTTCGGCACCCATAGCGAAGCGCTGAATCGTGTACTTCGAATCTTTATCCATCCCCGATGCAGTTGTTGTATTGTTTTCAGTAATATATTGATAAACCGCATCAACTCGAGAACCAAAACGCGCTACCTGAGCCTGATTTACCTGAACCAGGTTGGGTGCTCTAAAGGCAGTCTGTATTGAACCGCGCAGTAACAACCAATCAGTGGCATTCCAACCAACGGCAAACTTACCAACTGTAGCCGATCCAGCATCAGAAATATCCTCATGGCGAACCGCAAACTGGGCATCGATTGTCTCTGTTACTGGTATCTGAAATTCCGCAAAGATAGAGGTTGTATCCTTACTTCCACGTGAATCTGTAGTCGGACTAGAACCCAACACATCAGACACAAACGGAAACTCTGATCCGTTTTGAGCAACGTACTTTATAGTACCGTCTAATCTTGGATCTCTATCATCAGAGTAAGTCTCTTCGCGATATTCAAACCCAAGCAACATGCCGACAGGACCTGCTGGTAGTGAAAATACATCGTTGTTGCTCGTCTTGAAATCAAAAGAGGTTAACTCACTTGCATCATTTCGGTAAACATCGACCAATGCACGTTCAATATTATCTGCATTAATAGAGAAAATATTGAAAGCCGCTTCTGTAGAGTCAGCTAAGGCTTCAGTCAGCAAGTTATTAGAGATACGGTTCTCGGTGAGGTCATCAGTGGTTGCTTTAGAGTGGAGAAACGCCGTCTCCCAGTCCCAATCACCACGAGTGCCCCTTAAACCAACAAGAAAGCGAGTGGTTTCTTTGTCAGCATGAACAATTCGTCCATATTTGGGGTTACGCATACCATCAAGCTTGATCGCACCGACGCCCGCTAGAGGATTTGTACCATCTTGAACTAACTGGTTGGTATAGTAATAGTCCGCGCCAATAGAGATAGGTGCAGACGAAGATGTTCCAGCTGGTTCAATATGTCGTAGTGACGAAGAGCTGTAATAACCAATCTCAGTAAAAAGCTCAATATCATCATTCATCATGTGATTAAAGGTCGCGAAAATATTTTTCCGTTCGACCGCACTTCGAAAATCACGATATAACCCTGGGTTTAGGTAGTAATTAGCAGAGGTTGTATCAGGTACCAAGCAGGTTCCATAGCCGGTATCGAGAGCGCTAGACCCTGCACACTTAGCATCGTCACTCGGTAAAATCTGCATCTCACCACTCTTATCTGTAAAACTGTTTTTACCAGATTGATCTAATTGAGCGTACTGATAAGAATAAAGATTTCTAAAAGCCGTACTGGTCTTCCAGGGAGAGTCGTCTGGTAGAAATGGACGATGGTCTCCAGCACCCCAGCGTTCATCTTCAGTTGCCTTAATACTGTCACGATCGTAGTAATCAACAAGAACCGTTAGATGGGAGTCGCCGTCATTGAAGGCCTTACCAAACTTAGCGCTAAAGGTTAAATCTTCGGCTTCAAAGTGATCAAAGCCAGTTAGCTTAGTGCTAAAACTAAAGCCTTCATAGTCAGTATCTATTACATTATTAATGACCCCGGCTACTGCGTCTGCACCATAAATTGCAGATGCACCGTCTTTCAGAACCTCTACCCTTTTCATACCTGACGTAGGAATCAAGTTAGAGTTAACGCTTAGCGTTGGAACGTAATCACCACCAAGAAGCTCTGTTTGGTAACCTGCAGCATTGACCAATCGTCGGCCATTAAGAAGAACCAGTGTATTACCCACACCCATGTTTCTTAGGTTATAAGATCCAATGTCACCACGTACAGAGTTAACTCCGCCGGAGAAAGCCTCTGCCTCAGTGAAGTAGTTAATGCCCATTTCAGACATATTTTCTAACAACTCTTCACCTGAATCTAATCCAAGAGCGTCAATGTCGTCTGCTGAAATAATACTTACTGGTAGAGCCGTATTAATTGTTGCGCCCTTGATCTGCGAGCCTACAACCACTACCTCTTCCAATTGCTTTTCTTCTTGACCCATAGTAACCATGCTTGCAGTTATTGCGCCTAAAACAGCAACCGTTTTAATAGCAACTGACATATGACTTAACTTAAACATACCCGATCTCCCCTTAGTTTTAATTTCCCACACCATAAATTGAATATTATTTCTATGGCTTAGAGAATACATGCACTTTAGACATCAAGAACATAAACATATTGTTCTAAGTTGTTAACGTGTTGTTAACGGTGTTTAAAGCGAGGTGAATGCTTTTCCTTTTTCATGTGCTTGAATCGCTGCACGCGCCGCAGTGTGCACCTGACAAGAGCCCAACTCACCCTGTGAAAATCTACTTCGATTCCCCAGAGTAGCCTAGGAAGACTGAGGCTAGTCTTTCTTGCCAACCTATACCCCTTGATTTAGACTAAAAATAAGTCATCAAGTATGGGCCGACCAGCTAAAGCTGACATTGCTCATCTAACAGTGCTAGACATAGTGGGCGATCGTGGGGTTTATGGAAGCGAAAAAGCAATCTGCAGTACTTATTGTCGAAGACGAACCCGCTAGCCTTAACTTGCTAGCCAGCTACTTTACGGCAGAAAACTATTTAGTCTATAAGGCCAATTCTAGCGCTCAAGCTGAAAAACTCTTTTCTGAGAAAGTGATCGACATTATATTAATGGATATCAAAATCCCAGGGAAAACAGGTCTTGAATTAACTCGCGAGTTTCGCAGCCGGTCAGGGGTGGGGATTATCTTAGTCACCCAAAAGAATGACGACATAGATAAGATAGTGGGCTTGGAATTGGGCGCCGATGATTATGTCACCAAACCGTACAACCCTCGAGAGCTTACAGTCAGAGTTAGAAATCTTTTAGATCGTGTTAAATATAGGTCTAGCACTGGCAATAATAATTTTGGCGACGTCAAAACAGTCCAATTCGGTGATTGGACTCTACATATAGGTAAGCGAGCCTTACATAATAGTGATGGGAATGAAGCTCGCTTGACTGAGGGAGAGTTTCAGTTGATCTCAACGCTTATTCAGCATGCTGGCTATGTGCTTAATCGAGATCAGATTATGAATCAAATGAAGCACCGTGATTGGTTTCCTACCGATAGAACTATAGACGTCATGATCGCAAGAATAAGGAAAAAACTCGGTGACGATCGTACTCACCCGAAATTTATAAATACTGCACACGGCACCGGTTATATTTTCGTTGCAGATGTAGCCTACAACTAAAAATATTATAGAGAGATGCCAAATTATAAAATTCCACTCAGAAAAAGCCTTTCCTACCGGCAAACTAAAGCCGCAGTTATAGCCGCGTTTTTAATCGGTATCATCTTAAGTAGTGGGCAGATCTATCTTGATTATTTTTCTCAAAAAGGAGAGCTCAATGAGCTCATCGATGATGTATTAATTACCGCTAATCGGGCTGCCTTTCACGCAGCTTACAATCTCGATAGCAATGGAGCGGAACAAGTAAGTGAAGGCTTAGTGAGCAATGTGTCTATTGTTTCTGCAGCCATTTATGATGATCGTGGAGGTCTTCTTGGATCAGCGGAGAAACCCTCAACCTCCCAGAGCACGCCCTTCAAACGCTGGCTTTTCGGAAAGCCTCAGACTATCGAACAACTTCTACTTGATCCTGTTATTTATCCCCAGTCCGTCGGTCAATTGTTAGTCGTAGTAGATCCGACGTTGGCAGCAGATACATTTATTAGACGATCAGCTGTAGTGTTCTCGTCGGGCATTTTGCGGAATTTTGCGCTGACTATCTGCCTGATATCATTATTTTATTTTACATTTACTCGATCAATACTGAGGGCCAGCCAGCCGATACAGCAGGGCCTTACCGAACAGCGAATTCCCATGCCAGAGAACCACCAAGACGACGAAATCGGGATCCTTATTGGGGCTTTTAATGACCACCTTGCGATTATCCGCACGCAGCATCAACAAATTAAAGACAGTCATGAAAACCTCGAGAAAATGGTTGAAGATCGCACTAAAGAGCTTGAGGTAGAACGACAAATAGCCATTGATGCCAGTCAGGCAAAAACAGAATTTCTGGCCATAATGAGCCATGAAATACGAACGCCGATGAACGGTATACTCGGAATGTCTGAACTCCTAAAACACAACCCACGACACCGAGATAAGGCTGAGTATGTTGATGCCATCTATGATTCTAGTAAATCACTTTTAGTAATGATGAGCTCTGCACTGGATTATGCTAAATACGAGCAAGGCATTTTTGAGCTGGAGTCTATTTCCTTTAATTTACATGGACTGATACACGGCGTTATATTTTCTGTTAATGCAACGGCTGAAAAGAGAGGCATTAACCTCTATGAAATTATTGCTGATGATGTACCTCCAATGGTTTGTGGCGACCCAGAAAAATTGCGCCAGGTATTTCTAAACCTTCTTAATAACGCCCTGAAATTCACTGAAAGAGGCTCTATTACGCTGACCGTCGAGCGTTGCGATAGCAATAATGAAGATACTATTGATCTAAGATTTTCGGTGATTGATACAGGCATCGGTATCGCTGATCAGTCACAGGCTCAGATTTTCGATCCATACAGCCAAGAAAATAGTACGGTTGCCCGACGTTATGGGGGTGCGGGCTTGGGCTTAGCTATTTGCAAGGAGATTATAGAGAAGCAAGGCGGCAGCATTGCTTTCACCAGTGAAAAAGGTATTGGCAGTACATTCTGGTTCGATTTAAATTTCAGTGCTGGCGACCCGACTAAATTCGAGCAGACCACAGTCCCAGTGACAATCCAAACTAAGCGTAAATCATTAAATATTCTTGCTGTTGACGACGTCGAAATTAATAGGAAACTACTTAAAGGCCAGCTGGAACAAAAGTCTTGGCGAACATTCCTGGCTGGAAATGGTCAAGAAGCCCTCGATATTCTGTATAGCGAAAAGATAGACTTAGTACTTATGGATATACATATGCCTGTAATGGACGGCATAGAAACGACAAAACGGATACGAGAGATGCCAGAATATGATCAAATGAAGATTATTGGCAGCTGCGCAATTCTTAGCGCGGAAATGCATGAAAGATGCCTAACTGCGGGCATGAATACGGTAGTCGAAAAACCCTTAGACATGAACAAACTTTCAACCTCTATCGCACACTTGTTTCCGGAAATTCAAGGTGGTACTCATAAGACACAGGCTGTTAATGACAATGAATTTATTGCAATGAATATTCTGCAAGACCACTGTGCAACGCTCGGCGCAGAAAAAGTTCGTTGCCTCTATGAGGAAGCTGAGGCTTCAGCTGCTCAGCTAGTAAGTCAGATTTGTGAGGCCTCGCTAGATGATTACCCATTAATTAATGGATCTGCCCACGCTTTAGCCGGACTCTGTTCAAACTTTGGATTTATAGCCTTAGGTGATAGCGCCGGCCAACTTGAGCAGAGAGACGTAAATAGTAAAAATTATGCCGCGCAATCGCAGGCTAATATTCAACAGCTAGCTGAATTCTGTGACCACACCTTTTTATACTTGCCCAATGTTATCTCTAAACTCTAAGCCAAAGGTAAGCCATCAGGCACTCTTGGCGTTTATGCTAATAGTCATGTTGTCCATGGCCATTAAGGCTGATGAACCGCCTATATTACTGCTGGCCGAAGCCTCTCCCTTTACCCTAAAAGCTGATAATACTGGCAATGGAGGAGAAGCCTCCGCCTTTATCGAGCGATTACTGAACGATTCTCAGCTGGACTATCAGTTGAGGTTTGAACCATGGAAACGGGCTTACCTAAAAGCCCAAACTAGCACTAATGTGCTTATCTACCCCATAGCAAGAGGTGCAAGCAGAGAAGAGCAGTTCCAGTGGATAGGGCAATTAATACCGGTAACTTATTATCTGTTCCGCCTAACAGCGAGAACTGATATTAGTATCAACAGTTTAGAAGATGCAAAAAAATGGAGGATCGGGGTGGTCAATGAGCATATTCACCATCAGCACCTAAAAGATAGGGGCTTCACGAATTTCCAGCCCGTGAACAGTAATTATCAAAATGTACAAAAAGCGCTACTCGGCCGCATCGAGTTATTCCCCATGAGTGATGGCGGGATGATGCAGCTTTGCAATCGAGGCGATATAAACTGTTCATCCTTTAAGCCCGTATTAAAACTTGATGGTATTTCCAATGGTTTATATCTGGCGGCCAGTAATGACTCTGATGAAGTCATGATCGAAAAGTTGATCATTAGCTACCAGAGTTTGGTGAACAGTGGTCAACATGAAAAAATTCTTCGGCAACGCTTACTACGTATTGAGGAATTCAATCAACGTTGGCCTAATGTATCTCTGGCGGTTGATCTAGAATAATCCTAACATCCGATACAGACCTCCGCATTAAGCAACTACAAAAATCAGAAGCATGTTTTTTGAACCCGCTTTATTGTTGCTTCGCATTCCCGCCTTTGAGGCTCTACTTTGAACTACTAATCGTAAAAGTCACTAACTGTTTCTTGGGCTATCTTTTGTAAAAACTGCCTGTCTTCGTCTGCAACGGCATCAAAATAATTATAATTTAAACCTATCGGTGAGCTTTTAAATATTGATGCAAACACTACGTTAGCCGCTAAATATGTGCCTAGTAAACTAGGGTGAGTTCCATCAAAATCTTTGTGTAACTTAATGTCTGGTTGCTGCTGATATGCTTTTTTAAAGGCAAGACCTACAGGTACAACAAGTACCTTATTGTCATTCCCTGCTTTTCGGTAGGTATCTTCCACAACATTAATCATCTCTGGATAATACGCTTTATGGGGCTTCACATAGGCATGGGTCATATACAGTGCAGCCTCGCCTCCGCTGTCTCTGATTTCTTTAATCATTCTCTTGGCTTCGCGATAAAATCGGCGTCTAGACTTTTCTGAAAGAGGTTCTGAACTACCGCCTTGTAAAATAACAAGCTCAAAGTTTTTCTTTACACCAATATTTTGAGAATCCAAAAGATGGTCAAGATCGTGATGCTTTAATTTTGAACCGCCGATAGTCGAAGATTTATATTTAAATAAATCTGCTCTTTCTGGAAATTTTTCTTCTGCCATTCTACGTACATGGTTATGTAAACTGTCGTTGTAGTAAAGATAACTATTGCCAACAAATAAAACTCTATTTAGCTCTAAATTATCCAAAGCTTTGACTGTAGGACCATCGAGCGCATAAGCAATAGTCGATAAAGATAAAATAGCCCACATTATCTGAGAGATACATTTTTTCATAAGAACTACCACAACCAAAATAAGGGAAATTTTAAACTACAGACATTCGATCAAAATTGCAGTGCCACTGCCAGCAGCACCACTGGCGGCGACAATACCTGTCTTGAGCTGCCTGCGCTCTAGCTCATCTATCAAGGTGCCCATCATAATCCCACCAGTAGCACCCATGGGATGACCCAAGGCAATACAACCACCATTAACATTTAACTTTTCATCACTAATACTTAAATCGCGCTGGCATTTAATACTCGTTGCAGCAAAGGCTTCATGGAGTTCAAACAGATCTATATCTGATGAATTGAGACCTTGTTTTCTCATTAATGTGGCGGTGGCTTTTGCACAACCTGAAACCACTTCTAACGGATCATCACATACCGTAGCAACCGCAACAATTCTGGCGCGCGCTGGTTGACCTAACTTTTCTGACAGGGGCCCATCGCCAATTAAGATAAGAGACGCCGCATCGGCCATCGCGGGAGAATTTCCGGCCGTGTGAACATGGTTAATACTCTCTAATTGGGGATGCTCTTGGCGCTGCAGTGCGTCAACACCTAGAGCTCCTATATCAGCAAAATAGGGTTCCAATGCAGCCAGTTCATCCATAGAGGTTTCCTCCCTAATGCATTCGTCAGCGCTGACCATAATGTCTTTAACGGGATTGAAAACAGGGATAATAGAGGTAAACCATCCTTGATCTCTGGCATGAGCTGCGCGTTGCTGGCTGTTGAAGGCAACCCCATCGACCTGCTGTCGACTCATACCAAAAAGGGACGCGATGAGATCAGCCCCACTACCCATCATCAGCATGCGATGACGTAAAGCCTGCACCGAATCTGAGAATAGGGTTGCCTTATCGGACAACATAGGCACACGAGACATCATTTCTATACCGCCGGCTATGGTGCATTGCGCTTGCCCGGTCATCACTTTCATTGCGGCGATATTTATGGCATCGATCCCCGACGAACAGTAACGGTTGACCGTTAAGCCAGGAACCTCGTCAGGCCATCCGGCAAAAAGCAATGATGCTTTTGCTATATTACCGCCTTGTTCACCTACCTGTGTTACGCAACCGAGCACCACGTCCTCAACCTGATTTTTATCCAAATGAGTGCGCTGCTCAAGAGCATCATAAAGTACTTTTAACAGCTCAAACGGAGTTAAGTCTGTTAATCCGCCGTCGGATTTTGCCTTACCCCTGGGCGTTCTGATCGCATCATAAATAAAGGCCTGTTTCACTGGTCAACGCCCACTATAAAACTCACGCAGGTAGTTGTGCTGCCACCCAGATTAAAAGTAGCCATGTTCTTTGCACCAGCAATTTGATAATCACCCGCCCGACCTGTCACTTGCTTTGCACAGTCTAGTAGCATTCGCACGCCTGTAGCACCAACCGGATGACCTAATCCAAGTAGTCCTCCACTAGGGTTGATCGGAAAATCACCGTCCATCCCAATGCGACCCTCTTCGATCGCTTTCCAGCTCTCACCAGGTGCTGTAAGGCCAATATGATCTATTGCCATATATTCAGTAATAGAAAAACAATCGTGTGTCTCTAAACCGTCAAGATCTGTAATACTAACAAAGCCTGCTCGCCCCAAAGCGTCGGTCATGATTTGATTAACATGGGGAAATATAAAGGGATTGCCGGCGCTTAACTTTAATTTACTGGCCAAGCTAATCGGCGCTGATCTATGTCCCCAGCCCTTAATCGTAGGAATGTCTTCAAGCTTCACATTATGTTCAGCAGCATAGTCCTTGGCAGCCTTTTCGCTGGCTAGAAAAATACAGGCGGCGCCATCAGTAATTTGGCCACAATCCATTTTCCGAATCTTGCCTTCAATTACTGGATTGTGCTGATCATCATCGCTATAACTTTGTGGTGGAAAGTCCCAATTTCGTGTTTGAGCATTCGGGTTACGACGACCATTATCAAAGTTTATCTTTGAAATAGATTTTAAATAATCACAGTTAATACCGTGACGCGCATCGTATTCATCAATTATTTCACTGAACATATAGGGCCAGGGATATTCACAGTCGTTTGCCTCTCTGCCCTTCCATGTTGCAGCCCCAAGGTGTTCAGCACCCGTTTGGCCATTTACATTGCGCATAAATTCAAGACCCAAAACACAGGCTAAATCATAATGCCCACTTTCTATGTCCCTCATCGCGCTTAGGATGGCAATCGATCCTGAGGCACAAGCAGCTTCATGCCGGCTAGTGGGTATCGAGGATAATTCAGGGTGCGCCTCGGCAAAGAACCCACCAATTAGACCCTGCCCAGTAAATAAATCGCCAACAAAATTACCCACATGACCAACCTCGATTTGCTCAGGGTTAATGCCCGTTGAGGTCAAAGCCTGATCGAGAGACTCTCGAAACATATCGTAAATAGTGCGGCCTTCTCGCGCCCAGTTGCGAGCAAAGTCGGTTTGGGATCCTCCCAAAACATAGATTGGTGCATTCATTACTTAAACTCCTAATGTCTTTGACTAACTAGCTCTTCCAATATGAAACGCTGAACCTTGCCAAGAGGATTTCTAGGTAAACTTTCGAAAAATTCGATACGTTCTGGCAACTTAAATTTGGCCAACCCCTGATCAAGCAGAAAATTAGCTATATCCTGTAAATTTAGGTCATCGGTCTCTGGGTTGACCACCACACAGGCGCATACTTTTTCACCCATTAGATCATCTTGATAAGCGCAGACCGCCGATTCAACTGACGATGGCAGCCCCTCAAGTAAGACATCTATTTCTACCGGTGATATTTTCATGCCACCGCGATTGATAATATCTTTGCAACGCCCTGCAATGCGATAGAACAACGGAGGCTCGCCACACAACTCAACCAAGTCACCGGTATGGAAATAGCCATCGCTACTAAAAAGGTCCGAGTTATCAGTGCCTAAATACCCATCAAAGACTGTTGCACCGCCAAAGAGTAGTTCACCGACCTTGCCTGATTCAACAATGACCTGTCCGGTCTCTGTGTCGACCACCTTGCTTAGCAAAGCGCCATTGGCATAGGAATCAAAGCGATCAATACCGCACCCCAATCTCGGAAACATAGTCGCCCTAACCTCAGCTTCAGCTGTATGTAACGGCGTGCAAAACAGACTAATACCCTCATTAGACCCATAAAAGTTGATGACCTCTAGATTATATTGTTGCTTGAAAACCTGGATCATCCACGGCGCAAGAGGAGCCGAACCAGAACCGATCGAGCGCAAATGAGAGAAATCAAACTGGTTCCACATCTCAGGTGATTTGGCGAGCTGATTTAATAACGCAGGTGGTGTGATGGTAAAGGTGATTTTTTCATCCTGTAACTGCGCCAAATAAAGTGCCGGATCTAAGGGGTGATGTAAAATAATAGTGCATCCCAGCAATAACGCTGGAAACAAAAAACCGCCGATTGATGCCATATTGACTAAAGGAAAAATATTCAGAAACCGGTCCCCGGCCTGATAATCTCCAGCCTCGGCGCAAGATCGAGCCGTCGCAAACCACATGTTATGAGATCTTGGTACACCTTTTGGTGTTCCCGTGGTACCCGATGTCCAGGAGATAGTCAGAATATCATCAGCGTCTGAGGAATGAGCTCTCTGGTAATTACTGAGTTGTTTGTCGCTGCCTGGATGATTTTCTGTGGTAAAAATTAGATCAGCGCCAAAAACTAATAGTTGAACATTATCTTGCGTAATAGTCGCGGCATTTTGAGCCAAGTCTAGAGCGCCAAAATGACCTACGGTAATTATTGCGACGGGTGAAATAGTTGAGCAGATATGATGTAGTTCATGACTGCCATATTGCACAGGGACGGGTGACATGATCGCACCAATCTTACTGAACGCCATATAACAAATGACAAGCTCGACAATATTAGGCAGTTGCACAATAACTCTATCTTCGGCGCCAATGCCTTTATTCAAAAGATCGCAGGAAACTTGGGTGCTCGCAGCATGAAGTTCAGCATAGCTGAGACGACGAGGCTCATCTCCTGTTAGCTCCTTGAGGTTTGGTTGGTCAGCAACCGCCAGCAGATCTGGATTCTCTCTCGCTTGTAATTCTAACTGGCCATGCAAGGTGATATCACCCCACCACCCTTGCTGGCGATAATCATCAATCCGCTGTTGAGAAGACGTCTTCATAAGCAGGCCCTGTATTCATGGCCCAGCTGCTCTACCACTTCGGCAATTGACTGTAATCTCTCACTGGAGCCCACAGCTTGTCCGGCAGCCCATAGGTCCCGCCAACGCTTTACATCGTCAGCAGCTGCAAGAAAATCAATCGCGCCAGGCGGAGGCATATTATCAACATCATATCCCCCTTTAATTAAACTGTCCTTGAGCCAATTGGCTTTAACACCGGTAATTGAGTCTGAGGAGATTATATCTGAACCACTGGCCTCTATGACCATCGCCTTATAGCCATCCTGGGCAAGAGACTCCTCTGTGGGTATGAAGCGAGTGCCCATATAGACATAATCTGCACCAAGAACCTGGGCAGCTCTTATAGCCCTACCATTGCCAATAGCGCCTGAAAGAATTATCTCTCCCTCAAAAAATTGCCTTACCTCATCAATAAATGCAAAGGGTGACAATTGCCCAGTATGACCGCCTGCACCAGCGCAAACCAATGCTAAGCCGTCCACACCTGCTGCTGCCGCACGACGAGCAAAATCGATGGTGGTGACATCGGCATACACCTTACCTCCATACGCATGCACAGCCTCAACCGCTTCCGCAGGGCTACCTAGCGCGGTAATAACAATAGGTGCACAGTATTTTATGGCCAGTTGTAAATCATTATGCCGACGCGGATTTGAGCGGTGCATCACCAAATTTAAAGCCCAGGGGGCTGCTTGCGGAGAGTCTGCAAGCTCATCAGTAATGATCGTTAGCCACTGATCTAGAGTTTCGATCGTCCTGGCATTCGGGGAAGGAAATGATCCGATAATACCGGCTCGGCAACTAGCTATAACCATTTCAGGCCCAGACAATAAAAACATCGGCGCCTGAATCACTGGCAAACGAAGATTGGTAAATGACATTAGTGTTTATCCATATACTGGAGCCTTACTTTTATAATTAGACCAGTCAATGTCCAAATATTAACCAACTGCTCAGGTGCTGGCAAATATCCTATCTAACATCCGACTAAAACAGAGCAACATACTTGCATAAATAGACCATTGTGAGGCATAGTTGGATCAATGACCAGTTAAGGCTAAACATTATGAGCAGCAGTTTCTTTGAGATTACCGAAAAATGTATCGGATCTTCACAGCAATTCGATAATACTCAAGATTGGATTTATGAGTTAGATAACCCCTATCTTCATGGTGCCTATGCACCAACTACGGATGAAATTGTAGTTAATGAATTGGAGGTTGTCGGTGAACTACCGGATGATTTATTTGGCGCGTTTTATCGCAATGGTCCGAATCCTGTTTTTAAACCGAAAAATCTCTACCACCCTTTTGACGGCGACGGCATGGTCCATGCCGTTTATATCAGAGACGGCAAAGCCTCATACCGTAATAGCTATATTCATACCGCAGCTCTTCAGCATGAGTTAGCAGAGCACAAGGCAGTATGGCCGGGTGTTATGGGGCCTTTTGATTTTTCTCTGCCGGACTTTCCCATTAAAGATACCGGTAATACCGATGTTATTGTTTTTAACGGCAAACTCATACCTACTTGGTATAATGCTGGCGTCCCCTATGAGATGAATCCCCTCACCTTAGAAAATCAAGGTGTGTTCGATGTTAAAGGTCGTACTCGACGGAACATGTCAGCCCATAGTCATGTGGATTGGAATACCGGTGAGTTAATTTTTATGGATTATGGTGATGAAGCACCCTTTATGACGTACGGTGTTGCTAATCCAGATGGAACACTTCGTCATGAAGTAGAGATAGATTTACCTGGGCCAAGATTACCTCACGATATAGGTTTCAGCGCCAACTACACCATCCTCCATGACCTGCCTTTTTTTCATGATCTAGATGTTTTGCGTAACCATAATATGCGTGTACTGCATTTCCATCGTGATATTCCAACCCGCTTTGGCATCATCCCGCGTTATGGACAAACCACCGACGTGCGCTGGTTTGAATGTGAGCCCTGCTTTATTTTGCACGTGTCCAATTGCTGGGAAGAAGGCGATTGGGTTGTCATGGATGGCTGCCGATCGACCAATCCTATGCCTACCGCAACAAATGAAGATGGCGCATTGTCACATATGCTTGCCTATATGCGGTTGGAGGCCAACAACTACCGGTGGCGATTCAATCTTGTCACCGGAGAGGTTAGAGAAAGCGATATCGATGATTTAAATACAGAGTTCAATAAAATCAACCAAATCTACAATGGTGTTAAATCAAAATATGCCTATCATCAGCGCATTCCACTGCTAGAGGAAGGCGGCCATACACTGCGTTTCAATGGCGTGGTGAAATATAATAATGATACCGGTCAATCCACTCAATGGGACTATGGGGATGGCGTTTATGGCAGTGAGACCCCGTTTGCTCCGGTTAAGGGTGCTAATCGAGAGAGTGCAGAGGATCATGGCTACATAATATCTCTAGTTACTGATAGCCACACTTGGACATCGGAACTGCATATATTGGATGCCCAAGATATTGCACAAGGCCCTATCGCGCGAATAAAAATGCCTCATAGAGTGCCCCTTGGATTCCATGCATGGTGGAGTCGTGGCGAGGATCTTTGGAAATAAGGCCCAATGAGCACTGCCCTTATGAAAAATACACTAAGCACTAGAGCTAGTTCAATAAATCGTGCTCTTGATGAAATTGGGGACAAATGGTGTCTTTTAATTATTCAAGAGGTGCTTTGGGGAATTAACACCTTCACTGATATGTTGTCGGCAACTGGCGCCTCTCGTGGAGTGTTAAGCAACAGACTAAACTGGCTTCTATCCATTAACTGTCTGCGAAAAAATCAAAGCAACCCCAAACGCCCCACCTATCACATGACCAAAAAATCGATTGAGCTATACCATAACGGTCTTATGGCGATGAACTGGGAGCGTAAGTATTTCACCACACCAGAATTGGACTCCGTAGAGCTGATCCATAACGTCTGCGGAAAAGTCTTTTGGCCTATTATGCAATGTAATGACTGCAATCAAGACGTTGGCTGTAAAGATGTGTCCTTCATACCAGGCCCAGGTGCGGGCAAAGATCAGCGGGCGACTAAGACACGGCGGCGTTCTGCCAGTGCCCCTCAGCGCAATGGGGTAGGCAAGAATCTTTACAGAAATCTTATTAATTTATTGGGCGATAGATGGACTGCAAACCTCATCGCTTTAGCTTTTCACGGACTAAAACGATTCGATGATTTCCTCAAAGAACTGCCCGTTGCCACTAATATTCTTTCCGACAGACTAAAGCTGTTGGTCAATGAAGGTATATTTTACCAACAGGCCTATCAATCTAGCCCCTTACGTTATGAGTATCACCTGACTGACAAGGGAATAGATCTTTTCCCGTATTTTATAACGCTTTTAAATTGGGGCGATAAGTGGTGCCAAACGGGAAAAGGAGAGCCGATGTTGGTCAAACATCGCCCCTGTGGTACAAACTTAAAGGCCGAGGTGCGCTGTGATCAATGTGGTGAAAATCTTATCGCAACACAAGTTAAATTCAATCTATAAGACCGCTGTTCCCCAATAATTGTAACCTGCAAATTTGGGTGTGCTAGGTAAGTACATTTCATCCATCGTCTGTATCTGAAAACCCGCAGACCGAATTAATTCAGGGATATTTCTATTTAAATGGCAACCACCGGCAATCTTTCCCCAAAAAGGATCTATGCGGCTCTGCCACTTTGATACGTTGGCATCTGGTGCAAGTCCGTGCTCACAGAATATAAGCTTACCGCCAGGTTTCAAAACTCGGAGCATTTCCTTATTGGCACTCAAAACATCAGGAATAGTGCACATGGTATAGGTGACTAAGACCGTATCTACATAGTTATTAGGCAGCGCCATCTCTTCTGCACCACTCAGCATAAAGTCAACGGGCAAGTTATATTCATCGGCAACCTTTTTTGCCATGGCATTAAGCTCTGGAGATGGGTCAAGCCCAATAACTTCTTCAACTTTGGATCGATCATAAAACGGAATATTGAGCCCAGATCCTATACCAACCTCTAAGATTACCCCTGAAGCCTGAGGGACAACCTTTTGTCGTTGGTAATTGATTGGTTTTGATCCGCAAGCGCAGTTCAAAAAACTCGGCAAGATGTACTTATCGTATAAGCTCATTTGGTCGACCCTTTTTTAGATTACCTATCATCAGTTTAGATCAGTTGCATACTTACGCAAAAACTTCCTAGGCACAACCTTAAGCACCGGATCATTCCATCTATTAACTAAGTTTGGCGGAACAATAATGAGATAAGAACTGTTGGTGTGAAGGCAATTTAGACACAGCCTGCTGAACCGACATACTAATATTCTTAAGAATCCCTTCTAGCTCGTCATCGCTCATTATATCAACGATCGGATGATAATGCTCAGGCATCAACCCTAAACACAATATCGATCCCTAAAGCTCCATATCTAGTCTGTTTTTGCTCTATTGCAAGGGTGCAGATCGCAATGCCGATAATGAGGGAAGCCGTTTAAAAACATGGGTCAGCACAATTGCTCATTAAAGAAGCTTGAGCATTATTCATCAGAATGACGTAATAGGTAGCTCAGTTTTATATTTAACCTGCTTTAAGGCAAAGCTAGATTGGATATTTGAAACACCCTCAATGGTAGATAGCTTTTTCACAATAAACATCTCTAAAGTAGCAATGTCACGCACTAATAAACGGATTAAATAATCACTATTGCCGGTCATTAGGTAGCATTCA
>Ga0206679_10000663_pt1 | contig 28826 bp, 24 predicted proteins | sample M110012015metaG_FD_155464 | JGI IMG/M metagenome (GOLD analysis project Ga0206679, IMG submission 155464) | Ammonia-oxidizing marine archaeal communities from Monterey Bay, California, United States - M1 100m 12015 | ecosystem: Environmental > Aquatic > Marine > Intertidal zone | place: USA... | reverse complement strand
TATGGAGTCTTTGGGATTCCACCTAGAAGACATCCGGATTTTATTAACCCAACAAGCGCATTGGGATCACACGGCTGCTTTGGCGGAGATAAAAGAAATTTCTGGCGCAGAGATGTGGGCTACTGTGGGTGACGCCAAGGTGCTGGAAGATGGAGGCTTTAGTGATCCTCACTTCGGCGGAGAAGCGACCTTTGCGCCGCTTGATGTCGACAAAATTATTCGTGATGGTGAAATTATTACTCTTGGGGGTCTTGAGTTAACTGTTTATCACCATCCCGGCCACACTGAGGGTAGTTCCAGTTATTCGATGCAAGTGTCTGAAAATGGTCAAAGCTACGACGTCTTAATTGCTAACATGGGGACGATTAATCCAGGGAAACAACTCACCTTCGATCCTACCTACCCAGGTGTTGCAGAAGATTTTCTAAATACCTACCGACGCCAGAAAGCGATGGATGTAGATATATGGGTGGCGGCTCACAACAGCCAATACAATATGCATGAGAAATATCGATCTGGGCAGGCATACAACCCAAATACTTTTGTTGACTCTGCTGGTTTTATTCGTGCTATCGAAGGGCTTGAACAGCGCTATGAAGATTATGTCGCTGAAGAGCGGGCTGGAAACTAAGCACTAGTACTCAGCATTTTTTCGTTTACTGAGCGATCAAGCTTCCTTAGTGTTGCACTCAGTGAATAAAAAACAGCGACAAAAATTATCAGCAACAAGGATGCTGCCAGTATGGCATTGGCTGCACCATAATTGTCTGCCGCAATGGCCATTGGAAACACGCCGATTGGAGTTAATCCAAAAGACAGCATCATGAAGCTACTTATCCTTCCACGTACACTGTCATCTACTAATAATTGAATTGAGGCGTTATTGACTGTTTGACAAGCACTGGCACATAAGTTTGCGAGCAACAAGGGTATTAGGGCGAGATAAAAATTGCTGCTTAGTGTAAAAATCGCGAGGAAAATACCAAAAGCGAACGTGCTTCCCAGCATAACGTTCAATCTGCTCGCATGATCTCCTCTTCGGGCTATCCAAACTGCTCCTAAAACGCCACCGATTCCACCTGTCGCCATAAGGATTCCCACGCCACTTTCACCTGCTTGCCAAACTTCTTCTGCCATAACTACCAATATATTTTGAAAAGGCATAGCCAGAAACATAGGTAATAAGCCAAATAAAAGGCAGATGAGAACAGGACGATTCTGGCGGATATAACTGAAGCCATATGCGATGTCTGCCAGCAATGGTTTTTGCTCTGCCCTATTTTCGTCGGAATGACTACGATTTATTTCGAACATACAAAGAATTGCGCTGACATACAGCGAGATAGCGAGCAGGTAGGCCCCGATAAAGGAGTATAGAGCGATGACCACACCCATAACAGCTGGCCCTAACACTCGATTGAGATTCATCGCTCCGGCCTGAAATGCCATTGCTCTTTGTATTCGCTTCGGGCCAACCACAGTCATCGTGATCGCCATTCGCGCCGGCATAATAAATGGAAATGCACAACCCGCGATGAAAGCAGTACAAAGCATGTGCCAGAATTCCAAATGACCGAGCAGCAACATAACTAGGATAAAAACCTCATTGGCGACAATGAGACATTGACCGGTAACTACCAAACGCCTTCTTTCAACTCGGTCAGTGATTGCACCACCGATGAGTGAGGCAATGATAAGCGGAACGGCGACCACTAGGTTGATGAAGGCTAGAGCAGTGGCTTCACCCGTTAGCTCCCAAGCCAAGAGGGAGCGAGTAAGCATTTGGCCCTGCATAGCGAAGAAAAACGACACGTTTCCGAGAAACAACCAACGGAATTGCTTGATAGCAAACACTTCAAAAGTACTTTCATCCAAAGGTTTTATATCTGATTGTACGGCAGGAATGGGAAGGCTCCATAAAATGTGCACGGAGTATAGCGCAGCAGTAGCTGAAAATCAGGAGCTGTTATTTTTATATTTTAAGAGGTGTCTTATTTTGAATGCATAACAAGTAAAATTAAATCGAAAGCCGAGAACTAACTCATTAATGTTTTTTGTTAGAGCAGGCAAGGTACTTGCTTGCATTCAATCGATGGATCGTGAAACTATCAGTAGAGGAATTAATGGAGGATATACCTTGCTTTATTTTCAAGCTTTATTAGGGATTGCTGTTTTTATTGGGCTAGCCTTTTTGTTGAGTGAGCAGCGTAAAGTCCCTAATTGGAAACTAATCGCCGCAGGGCTTGGTCTACAATTTTTTTTCGCCTTTATAGTTTTTCGCTTTAATTTTCTGCAGCAACTATTGAATGGCATTAATCGCGGAGTCTTAGCCATTGTTGATGCAACGGAAGCCGGTACCTTATTTGTTTTTGGATATCTAGGTGGCGACCCAGGTAACGTTGGTTATCCCTTCGATGTAAGTGACCCTGGTAGCACTGTTATCCTGGCGTTCCGTATATTGCCCCTAATACTGATCTTTAGTGTGCTGTCAGCAATTCTATGGCACTACCGAGTTCTACCGATTATTGTGAAAGGATTTGCTTATGTGCTAAGAAGAGGTCTTGGAGTGGGAGGAGCTGTAGGACTTAGCGCTGCTGCGAATATTTTTATTGGTATGGTGGAATCTCCCGCCCTGATTCGACCCTACATCAAAGCACTAACCCGAAGTGAACTTTTTATTGTCATGTCTGTGGGGATGGCTACAATCGCTGGCACTGTTATGGTGCTGTATTCAGTGGTACTTGAACCATTGGTTGGTAATGCCTTGAGTCATATTATCACAGCGTCGGTGATAAGTGCCCCTGCCGCGATCATGTTGGCACTTATTATGGTGCCGGCTACCAGTTCCGATTCTGGTGATGATGTAGCGGAAAATTCTAAAGACTTTGGTCCCAAGTATCACAATATAATGGACGCGATAGCTAAGGGAGCTAGTGACGGTATTGCCTTAATGGTTAATGTTGGAGCGATGCTTCTGGTGCTAGTGGCCCTGGTCGCTTTACTAAACAGTTTTTTATCATTGATTCCATTTCCTGGTAATGAAGTACTAACCCTACAAAGACTCTTCGGCTATATGTTCGCGCCTTTGGTGTGGTTTATGGGTATTCCTTGGGATGAGGCGCAGGCGGCTGGCTCTTTAATGGGCATAAAAACCGCGCTCAACGAATTTATAGCCTTCCTTGCAATGTCCGAATTACCCTCGACAGCTTTGTCAGAAAAATCGAAAATAATTATGACCTATGCGATTTGCGGATTTGCAAACTTTGGTAGTCTGGGAATTATGATAGCTGGACTCAGTGGCATGTGTATTGAAAGGGCACATGAGATAGTAGCGCTTGCTCCAAAATCGATACTTTCAGGGACGTTGGCCACCTGTATGACTGGCGCAATCGCAGGTTTGCTTTACTAGTTAATTTTATTCTAGCATCCCACACAAAGTAGCTTCTCGTTTATGGAAACCGATCATTGGAAAGAATGATGCTATTCCTTTCTAGGTTACTTAAATAGAGTCTTAGGGACGCGAGGCGCTTGATTCATCGCGTATAGCTTTAAATTCATTACTATCGAACCACTCCGGAAAATCCATGGAATTTATTAAATCAGAGGCAATTTCATAGTACATTTGTATATCTTCGGCGGCGCCACTCAGATCCCAATTGGGGTTATATTCGTCACTAGGTGCGTGATAGCGATTGTCGGTATAGTCTTGTGCTTGCGCTGCACCCCATTCCCGACCGTTTTTCACATTGTCTTCTCCTGATTCGGCATACAGAGCTGGAATTCCTACCTTGGCAAAATTGAAGTGGTCCGAGCGGTAGTAATAACCACGTTCTGGGTTTGGTTCCGCAGTGACATAGCGACCCTGGAGGCTTGCTGCTTTTTCTAAATATTTTTCCAATTCACTGCTACCCGCACCCACTACTACAACATCACGCGTGCGACCGAAGGTGTTTAAGTTGTCCATATTGATATTGGCCACGGTAGTTTCAATTGGATAGATAGGTTGTTGTGCATACCACTGAGAACCAAGTAATCCTGATTCCTCTGCGGTGACTGCTAAGAAGACAAGAGTACGTTCCGGCGCGGGTTGCCGCATATGCAATTCTGCTAAGGCGAGTAGTCCTGCTGTCCCTGTAGCATTGTCAGCCGCACCATTGAAGATACTGTCGCCTTCAATCTCAGGGTTGACTCCAAGGTGGTCCCAATGTGCGGTGTAGATAATCGTTTCTTCAGGGCGTTCACTTCCTGGAATGGCCGCGATGACATTTTGTGAAGTGGAGGTTCTTACGGAATTCTCAATGCTAACGTTCGTTTGTATATCTCCGAGTTCCACTGCTGTAAAACCTCGCTGCGCTGCCGCTTCGCTTAACTCATTGTAATTGAGGCCGACACCCTCAAAAATTGCCTGTGCAGAATCTAGAGTAAGCCAGCCTTCAATTTCGGTTTTATCTCCATTTAGATTTTCCGCTTCTAATCCTATTTGGGGTCCAGCCCAGCTGCTGCTTACTACTTCCCAGCCGTAACCCGCTGGACCTGTTTCATGAACGATTAAAGCAGCAGCAGCACCTTGTCTTGCAGCTTCTTCATATTTATAAGTCCAACGGCCGTAATAGGTCATCGTATTACCGTTAAACAAATTTTCATCTTGGGTGGTATAACCCGGATCGTTTATCAAGATGATTACAGTTTTGTCGGTAACATCGACGGCGGCATAGTCATTCCAGTTGCGCTCTGGCGCAACGATACCGTAGCCAACAAAAATCATGTCACTGCCTTGCACAGTGACATAGGGGACTTGCTGTTGTGTTCCTACTATCATCTCTTCGCCATAATTAAAACTTGCTTCGAAATCACTGCCCTGGATATAAAGAGTGGCATTACTGGCGGTCGTTAGTTCTGTTACGGCAACGGACTGGAAATAAGATTCCCCATTACCGGGACCAACACCTAATTCAGCAAAAGTATCTCGCAAATAATTGATAGTTTTTTCTTCGCCGGGTGTGGCAGGTGCGCGGCCTTCAAATTCATCTGACGCCAAAACCGCAATATGCTTATGCAGCGTGTTTTCAATTTTGCTGGATGTGCGTTCGTCTCCAGAGGTAGTGCTGGAGTTTGTTGTTGAATCCTTGCAGCTCAGCAAAATTGCACTGGTTGCCAGAATAAATAAAAATTTGTACATACTGGAGTTGGCCTCGAAAAATTTTTCCGGTTATCAGATTCTCAAGGAAGAGTAGGATATACGGGATATTGCAAACTAGTCCAGTGGCAGGCTGCGGGATATTTGTGCTCTTTTATTTTTAAAAAAGCACATGCACTCAGTTTGCGTATTTGGCCATAAGAAAGTTGGTTGAGTTCTACTGACTAAGTTAGACGAAGTGCGATGAACTAGTTTTCAGTCTTCTCATCAACATATTGAAATCGCGGGATATTCTCTCCATCGACTACAACTGATTCGAAAAACATGGCGAAAGGTCTGACCCAAAGTCCAAAATCATCATATAGTGCACGATACAGAACTAAAGGTTCCAGGGTTTCGCTGTGATGAACGATGTCGATTAACTCGTATTCCTGATTTTTATAGTGACGGTATTTGCCTCGCGGAATATCGGCGATTTGTTTGCTGTCCATTTTAGAGCTCTCGCAGCGGTGGAGAAGGTCTGTCACGACCCCCGCCCCGCCCGAGACGACTTTCGCGATCTCCTCTAGGGCCTCGCCTCTGCATAAATTCCCGAGCAATGCGGCGTTCTTCCACGGTAAGTTCAGACAACAAAGCGGTTGTTTGTTCGTGGGATAACTGTTGATAGCGATTGGAATTAATACGAAGTTGGGTGAAGGCTTCATTTAATGCATCGGCATCAAAATTGTCGGACGCAATTAATCTGTTAACTCGCCTTTGTGTTGTGAACAGTTCAGTTCGCCTCGGCCTAATCTGTTCGTTGCTTCTTAGTAATATTGGTTCCAACTCTGCTTGCCGTCCTTCGCTTAAGTCTCGCACCACCCAACCTATATTAGGTGTAAAGAGCGTTTGCGATAATGAGCGATAATTTGATGTGCGATAACTGATACCACCGATAAAAATTAAATTCAGCGCAAGTGAGAGTGCAAGGGCAGATAAGATTAGTTGGCTTCTATTCATTGATCATCCCCTCGGAATAATCAGAGAGAGCAAGGAAGGCAAATTCGCCTTCCCAGTAGTCGTATTCGTCAATTACTGTATCAATGCCAAAGCTGTAGTAATTACCTAGTACAATGCCAAACATCAAGGGTAAGCATGCGGCAACCGCTGGCCTCCATAACTGTTTATTGCTCGCTTCCTTTGGGATGATCCAGTTAAGCAGTTGAGCAAGAAGTGAGTTCCTCTGCGGTGGCAGCGCTTGTTTTAATACTTTCTGCTCCAGGCCCCGAAATTCTGGAACACCATAGCTGTCCATTCTTTGCTCGAGTTCTTGGTATTCGGCTAACACTTTTTTGGCAGAGGTATTATCAAGCAGAAAGCCTTTGATGGACTTATTTGAATCTATAGGCCAACGATTCGGATCGGCGCCGTAGGTTTCAATAAAGTGGGTGAAATCTTCTATTGTCATCATCTCATTATGCATGACTTAGGGATTAGGATAATTCCTAAGTCTTGCTTTTTCCTCGCTTTGGGCGCTATTAGCGCCACTCAGTTGTTTGCGCAAAGAGCGCTTTGCTCTAGCTATTGCTGATTCCAGAGCTTTGACAGATATATTCATGATAACAGCGGCTTCTTTATTAGAGAATCCAGAGTAGTGACACAGCATTAGAGCGCTGCGTTGATTCTCCGGAAGGCTATTGACCGCAGTTTTTAACCGTGATTCCTGTAGCCGCTCTTCTTCGCCGTCAGCGTGACTGTCTCGCCAGTCCGTTCGTTTTTCATTTTCTTCCTCAACATTTTCCTGTGTTTGTATGTTTCTATGTTTTCTTAAGTAGTCTATACAAAGGTTATGAGTTATTCGGTGCAGCCACGTTGATAGTTTTGCTTTTTCTGGCTGCCACTTCTCCGCATTTATCCAAAGTTTTAAGAAAGCCTCCTGGGTTATGTCTTCAGTATCTTTTTGATTATCCAAGATTCTAAAGGCGTAATGACTAATGGATTTTAGATGCTGTTTCACAACAGTTTGATAGGCGTCCTGATCCCCATTGCAAATTGCTTGCATCAATTCTTCGTCGGTCATTAGGTTTTGAAGTTTTTAAAACTTTTATTTAGATCGTTGACGATTGTCCTCCGTTCCTGTTCATAGTTCCACCATTACCCTTGGGGCCTCGGCGAGATCTTCGTGGTTCGCGTCGCTGGTCTTTCATTTCCGCTACGCTCAATACTCCATCCTTATCGCTATCGATGCGTTCGAAATTTGCTTCCTGAAATTCGGCAAGAGTGACAACTTCGTCATCATCAGTATCCATAGCATGAAATCGTCCTATTGCTCGCTCAGTCATTCTTTCACGCATACGTTTACCGCGGTTTCCAGAACGAGGCCCGCGAGAGGGTTGGGCATTGAGAAACTCATCTAGAGTCAATACATCATTCAGATCCGTGTCAAAGCGGGCCAGGCTGCCATTATGAATCGCCTGAAACTCAACAAAACTAATTACTCCATCACCATTGCTGTCGAGATCTTCCATGGCAACGTGGCTCGAATTACTATCATCCGCTGCCGAAGCCGAACCACAGAGGCCTAAAATACCTGCGCTAATTGCTAATCTTAACTTTTGCATCATGTTTGTCCTGCACATTTAAAGTGTCATTTATCTATACGCAGTGATCAGCGATTCCCGTCGGTTACAATCTGGTTGTCGCGGTCTGATACGTGTAAGCTAGGTAATCCGCGGTATTAAAACAGTGAGAAAAAAGATTCATTATTTATGTACTGATGATCGACTGTATTCATAATAAGCCAATTAACTACTTTATAATAAAAAGAACGGAGCGAATCATGATTCTGCTTAAAAGATATTTAGCTTCAGCATTATTTGTATTATCACTATTCCAAACAGGTGTCGTGGTTGCGCAGGACTATGTACTGGACCCTGATTGGCCGAAGCCACTTCCGGAGGATATTGAGTGGGGGCAGGTGCCAAATGTCACTATCGATGCGGATGGATTTATTTATGCATTTCACCGCGCGGACCCGCCTGTTTTAAAATTTGATCCAGAAGGAAATCTGGTGGATTCATTCGGCGGGCCGCAATGGGTGGCAACACCTCATGGTTTTCGCGCCACTCCAGACGGCGATACTTTTTGGGCTACGGACTTTAATCCTCAACTTGGCCATACAATTACAAAAATTGATGCTACTGGCCGTATTCTGCAGCGTTTTGGAGCGCGAGGATTTACTGGTGTCGGTCCAACTACCTTTAATGGCCCAGCGGATGTTGCACAGGCTGAGGATGGCACTTTCTTTGTAGCCGACGGCCACTCGAACAACCGTATTGTGAAGTATGACAAAGACGGCCGATATCTCATGGAGTGGGGCAAACGAGGAGCAGGACCGGGAGAATTTAATCTACCGCATACTATCGTTATAGATAGAAGAGGTAGAGTGCTGGTCGGAGATCGCGCTAATTTGCGTATTCAAATCTTCACCCAAGATGGCGAGTATTTAACGGAATGGGATCAATTTGGACGTCCAAGTGGCATCTTTATTGATCAAAATGACATTCTTTATGTCGCAGATTACCAACAGCTTCGCGGTGTTACTTATGGGAGTGCTGAGGACGGCACAGTTATGGGTTTCATCGAAGGGTCTGAGCCCGAAGGTGTTGTTGTCGATGCCCAAGGCAACGTCTACACAGGCGAAGTTACCGGTGGTGAAGGTGGTGAAGGCAGCATAATTCGTAAATTTATCAAGCAGTAAGCCTTAGGGCGGGTCGTTGATATAGTACGACCCGCCTTCATTAATCTGCTAGAATCCTGCCTCTTTTTTGACCATAGAGCGTCTGAAACTGCCTACTACTGGCGGAAACAGAATCAGAAACACCGGAAAATGCGTATCTGACAATTGTCTCTCCAAACTTTATGAGATTAGAACTACTGATTTCTCAGTAAACTTGACTGATTATGGAACTAGCGGAAGAAAAATTAGACGAGCACCACCTCGACAAGAATGAAGTCGTCGACGTAGTAGTGCGCTTTGCTGGCGATTCTGGTGATGGCATGCAGTTAACCGGCTCAAACTTTACTCAAGCTACAGCGCTCTATGGTAACGACCTCTCTACCTTCCCAGATTTTCCTGCAGAAATTAGAGCGCCTGTTGGTGCGACTTTCGGTGTTTCTGCTTTTCAGATTTATTTCGGTGCTGAAGACGTTACCACTGCAGGCGACGCCGTCGATGTATTGGTCGCAATGAATCCTGCTGCGCTAGTTACTAATATTGGCAATCTTGTTACTGGAGGATTAATTATTGTAGATAGCGGCGCGTTTACTGCAAAAAATCTGTCAAAAGCCAAATACGAATCACATCCCTTAGAAGATGATAGCCTGGCTGCTTATCGAATATTAAATATCGATATTCATAAACAGGTACTAGCTGCGGTTGAGCCATTCGGGCTTAGTCATAAAGAAGCATTGCGCTGCAAGAACATGTGGACGCTTGGTTTGGTAATGTGGTTATTTGACCGAGATCGATCTGCCACAATAGAAAACCTGCAAACAAAGTTTGCAAGTAAGCCGGTTATTGCGGACTCAAATATTGCGGCACTAAATGCCGGGCATGTCTATGGAGAAACAGCAGAACTGCCAGCGGGTATTCATGTTTATAAAGTTCCAAAAGCAAAAGTTTCACCTGGTACCTATCGGAATGTTACTGGTACCCAGACTTTGGCTTGGGGGTTAGTTGCCGGTTCGGAAATGGCAGACATTGATTTATTGTTTGCTTCCTATCCAATTACGCCTGCATCTAACCTTTTACATGAGCTTACTAATCTCAAAGAGTTCAGGGTAAATACTTTTCAAGCAGAGGATGAAATTGCAGCCGTCTGTGCAGCCATCGGCGGATCTTTCGCTGGGTCTCTAGGGATTACTTCCAGCGCCGGGCCGGGTATTGCTTTGAAGGCAGAAGGTATAGCTCTAGCAGCAGCTTCTGAACTACCGTTGATTGTTGTTAACACTCAGCGTGGTGGGCCTTCGACCGGCTTGCCTACCAAGACAGAACAATCTGATTATAATATGGCGCTGTTTGGTCGTCATGGTGACACTCCGATCCCTGTTATCGCCGCATCCACTTCGATTGATTGCTTTGATGTCGCCATGGAAGCGGTGCGTATTGCCACAAAATACATGACGCCAGTCATGCTCTTGTCCGATGGTTACCTGGCAAACGCGGCTGAGCCCTGGAAAATTCCAGCTGTTGATTCACTGCCATCATTCCCAGTTAAACACTATGACGACCCTACAGAATTCAAACCTTCAATTCGAAATGAAGAAACTCTTGCGAGAGTTTGGGCTAAACCAGGTACGCCAGGCTTAGAACATCGGATAGGGGGTATTGAGCGCAGCTATGACACAGGGGATATCTCTTACGATCCTGACAATCATCAAAAAATGACAAATCTGAGAAAAGCCAAAGTCGATGGTATAGCTAGCGATATACCTTTACAGGAAGTTTGTTATGGAACTAGTAGCGGCAGGCTTGCAGTGGTTGGTTGGGGTTCAACTTTTGGTGCCATTCATCAGGCAGTAAAAAGAGCTGTCGCTGAAGGCTTAGATGTTTCACATATTCAAGTACGTTATCTGGCCCCCATGCCTAGTAATCTTGGTAAGCTGCTGGCGAATTTTGATGCGGTTATTGTGCCGGAGATGAACACTGGGCAATTCATTAGAACGATACGTTCGGAGTTTCTAATCCGCGCCGATGGCGTAAACAAAGTAGCAGGTCAGCCTTTCAAGATAGGGGAAATCTTGGCGGCAATTCACAAAAAGTATCAAGAACTGGATTGATAGGCATGAATCAAGCACTTCCAACGCTAACATTAAAAGACTTCGCCTCGGACCAGGAGGTTCGCTGGTGTCCTGGCTGTGGTGATTATGCGATTCTTAAAACAATTCAGAAACTTATGCCGAGTTTAGAAACGCCAAAAGAAAACCAAGTCTTCGTTTCAGGTATCGGTTGTTCCTCACGCTTTCCTTATTACATGAATACTTTTGGCTTTCACACGATTCATGGTCGGGCGCCAGCGATTGCAACCGGTGTTAAGTTAGCTAATCCAGAACTGGATGTGTGGGTAATTACCGGTGATGGTGATGGGTTCAGTATCGGTGGTAATCACATGATGCATGTGATTCGCCGCAATGTAGATTTGAACATATTGTTGTTTAACAATGAAATCTACGGGCTAACCAAAGGCCAATACTCGCCAACCTCTCAAGTAGGGACTCGTTCGCCATCGTCACCTACTGGTTCAATTGATTCACCTTTGTCACCTTGTCTGGTTGCTTTGGGCTCAGGAGGCACATTTATTTCTCGTTCAATAGACACGGAAGCAAAGCATTTAACAGAAGTAGTGAAACGTGGACACGACCACCGAGGTGCTTCATTTATCGAAATATTACAAAACTGTCCGATTTATAACGACGGTATATTTGAGCAAGTAAAAGATAAGAAGATTGCTCCAGATTTTCGAGTCGAACTTAGCCATGGGCAACCGATTATTTTTGGCAAGGAAAGCGAAAAGGGTATTACGCTTAATAGAGATTCCTTAGAACTTGAAGTTGTGTCGGTTGCTGGCAATGAAGACAAACTGCTTGTCCACGACGAAACCCACAAGATTCAAGCACAACTTCTCGCAACGATGGCGGGCCCAGATTTTCCGGTAGCAGTGGGTGTGATTTATCGCGAAGAAAAGACCTCGTTTGTAGAGGATTCCCAAGATCTGGTCCAAAAGGCGCGGAGTGAAAAAAGCTCCCTTAAATCGCTACTTCATAGCGGGCATACCTGGGAAGTTAAATAACTTCATCTGCTATACCGGCTTTATATCTCTATCTTTTTCCCCTTAGCATCCCTTGATTAGTTGCCTATAGATCAACATTTGGTGAGCCGTATACAGATTTTCTGATATTTGCTACGCTCAAAAGATCGATCCGAAGGAGAGTGCTATGGCTCGTAAGAACCCGAATAAAAATAATGACAAACACGTGACGGATCAGCCTATCGACCCTTCTCGGCGAAACCTACTAAAGAGTGCGGGTATAGTCGGTGCTGCGGCTATGGGAACTGGTGCGGCATCAAATGTAATTGCACAGGATTCCGCTGTCAGGAATTCCCCCTCGAGCCCGATAACTCGAGAAGCCTTGGAAGTTCTAACAGCTGAAGAAGCTGAAACCTTGGAAGCGATTTGTGATTGCTTAATCCCTTCGGATGAAAATGGTCCTGGTGCTTATGAAGCGAGAGCAGTGCATTACATTGATCGTGCATTGGCGAGCCACAATAAATCGGTACGTGAAAATTACATGGTGAGCTTGGAAGCTATAAATCGCTACTCTAAGGTAACCAGGGGGAAAGTGTTTCCCGCGCTAATCAAGGACCATCAAAATTCCATTCTGCTAGCAGTGCAAAGTAATAAGGTTGTAGGTTGCGCGCCTAGTGGAAGCGGATTTTTCAATACGGTTCGTAGCCACACTATTGATGGCACATTTTGTGATCCTTATTATGGTGGCAATCAAAATTTTGTCGGCTGGGACATGGTTCAATATCCAGGGATTCGATTAAGTGCTTCTGAAAATGATGTTGCGCAGGGTGCTGATCTCGCTCCAAATCATCAATCCGCCTATGACCACGAAACCTATACTAAGATGGCCAGTAATATTGAGATGACAAATAAGGGAGGGAGCGACAATGCCTAAGAACCTTCCTAAAACAGATGTAGTCATTGTAGGTATGGGTGCTGCTGGAGGAGTCGCCGCCTTACCTTTAACTAATGCGGGGTTAAAAGTAATTGGCCTAGAGGCTGGTGGTTGGTTAAGTCCAAGAGATTTTGCGCCAGACGAGTTACGTAATGGTGCGCGCAATTGGCCCCAGGCAGTTCAAAAAGCGGCCACCGAAGCGCCTACAGTGCGGGCTACTTCAAATGATAAAGCGGTACAGGGTGGTCATCCCATGATGAATGCTGTCGGCGGCACTACCATGCATTATTGGGCCCAGAGCTGGCGACTTAATCCATGGGATTTCAATGTCGTCAGTGCTACCCGAGAGCGTTATGGGGCAGATCGGATTCCTGCAGGTTCTACAGTTGAAGATTGGCCTTTTGGCTATGAAGAGCTAGAACCGTTTTATGAAAAAGTCGAGTATTCAGTTGGGATATCCGGACAGGCTGGCAATGTCAAAGGATCTATCAACAAAGCTGGCAACGTATTTGAAGGAGAGCGCCAAAATGAATACCCCATGCGCCCGCTTCGTTCGTCTCCATTTACAGAATTGATGGGGGACGCTGCCCGCAAACTCGATTGGAATCCATTCCAAGGACCGGCTGCGATAACTAGTGAGCTTTATGATGGTCGACCACCTTGTCAGTATCATGGGTTTTGCAATAAAGGTGGCTGTCATGTGCAGGCGAAAAGTTCTACTGCGTTTACTACCATTCCAAAGGCCATTGATTCTGGCAACTTAGATGTAGTTACTTTTGCTCGTGTCACCAACATCGTCACTGATAACAATGGCAAAGTAACTGGTGTTGATTATGTAAGAGGAAGCGAATCTTTTTTCCAGCCAGCGGATGTAGTTCTAATGGCAAGTTATGCGTATGAAAATGTTCGTCTCTTACAACTTTCCAAATCTCGCGCTTTCCCTAATGGCTTAGTGAATAATTCTGGCCAGGTAGGCAGGCACTACTTAAGTCATCACCAGGGATCCCCTGTGCTGGCCTTGTTTCCCAATGACTTGCGCAACTGGTATGGATTACCAGCGCAAGGTGTGGCTATTGATGATTGGGCTGATGACAATTTCGATCACGCGGATATGGATTTTATCGGTGGTGCCAATCTTTGGGTACACACAGATAGAAAACCCATGAGCGCAGCTAAAATGAGCACTTTTGGCAGAGTTCGGAACTGGGGTTCGGATTGGAAAAAATTTATTATGGAAAATGCTGATAGGGCTAATACTGCTTATCTCCAAAAAACGACGCTTCCTTATGAAGATAATTATCTGGATCTAGACCCTATTGTTAAAGATCCCATGGGATTCCCAGTAACCCGAATCACCGCTCATTATCACGATAATGAAAAAAAGGTTACTGCTTTCTCTCAAGAAAGAATGGAAGAATGGTATCGAGAAGCCGGCGCCATTGAAATTGTTAGAACCGGCTTAGGAAATGCTATGGGTGCTTCAACGCATGCTTATGGCGGAACGCGCATGGGTGATAACAGCGAAACCAATGTAGTCGATCGCTGGGGATTTGCTCATGAAGCAACCAATTTGGGAGTGCTCGGCGCTTCTGTCATGGGTACTAGTGGGTCGCGCAACCCAACACTTACGGTGCAGGCTCTTTCCTGGCGAACAGCCGAGTATCTGGTAAACAATTGGCGTTCAATTGTCGGATAAATCACTGTTCATAATTGTTCAGCAATTCAACTGCAGTAGTTTCCCTCTATGAGTGTTAGCAATAAGCAACTCATTCCCATTCTGGATATGTTTCGTCTTATTGCGGCGCTCTTTGTTGTTCTTGTTCACTACGAAATACTTTTTGGTCATTTCGTAATCTATGGTTCGTTCGGCACTACTGCTCTTTCATGGTTCTTTGTCTTGAGTGGTTTCATCATTGCTTACAATTATCCTAACCTTGATTCCGCTGAAGATTATAAACGCTTTTATGTTCATCGATTTATTAGAATCTATCCCGTTTATTTCTTAGCCGTATTAGTATCGGCACTTTTTGTGGTTATCGGATTTAATACACTCGGCGATCAGTTTTTTACAGAAGTGCGACGCCCGTTTGAAATTTCCTATGATTTGCCACAAGAAAAAGACAACAGCTTCTGGGCTCTTGCAACTATTCGGCATTTAACGTTCACCCAATCGATAAGTAGCATTGAAACTCTAAAACTAGTGTTTAATGGTCCGCTGTGGTCTCTGGTATTAGAGATTTATTTTTACCTTGCATTCCCGATTCTTCTCTTCTTGTTGAAGCCAGTAAATACAATGCGTCGAATTATAATCGCATTTATCATTGGTTATGCGCTGCAGCTTGCCTTGATTCGATATTTTCTTCCTGACGTTGAACGTTACGACGTAATGAACCTGAATGTAACGGTTTATACGAATCCAGCTATCCGGGGCTTGGAGTTTATATTTGGCATGTTGCTGTATAAGGCCTTCGTGCTCATGCCAGCATTAACGACCGATAGAAAATCGAATCTCCTACCTTTGTTTCTCTTAATGCTCGTCTACGTCGCAATCAATATCATTGGTGAAAACTTTGTGCCCTATCAGTACAGCATGTTTTTTCTTGCGGTTCCCGCTGTTACGTTCTTAGTGTTTGCTATGGCACGCTCTCATTGGTACCCCCAAGGAGTAGCTTACAAATTTTGTTTGTGGGCCGGGGGTATTAGCTATGTCCTTTATTGTTTTCATTGGCCACTCATGGAGATGATGCAGCTCTGGGATATTTTGCCTCAATCGATGCCATTTCCCGTGCATCTCCTTTTACTGGTTTTTGTTTTGCTCGGTATGTCTCACCTTATCTACAAATGGGTAGAAACACCTATGCGCAAGCTTCTCTATCGCAAGTTGGATAAAACAAGAGAATCAGTCAATCACTGATAAATCGGTTAATGTAAAAACTGCCAAGAGAAAACGTTAGAGCAATAGAGACCTTTGTACCCTGAATATCTCACCCAATATCTTCCTACTATTGTTTTCATCGCTCATCAGCGAAACTCTATTCTTCAGACAATAGTTCGATTATTGGGAGAATCACAGTGACACGGAACTCAAGAATTGGGGTGGAATAAATGCAGCAATTCAAACAGCTGCTCGTAATAATATTCAGCGTTGCGAAATGTCACAAATTGCCCCCGGAGGAATCCTGCTCAGATTTGAGAGAGACGCTTTTTGATTCCAGACGAAAATGGCGCGGAATAGTGGAGTATATGGCTAATAAGTAACGAAATTCAGGGCCTTTTTCAAGTCGGAAATGGGTAGTCTCAGTCCTCGGTACAATAAGCCTGGATCCTAGACAATACGGGGTTATTTATGGTTATATCATTGATCTCACAATACCGAGTAGTAATACTAATTAAAGCAAAAGGTAGAAACATGAAGATTCAATGGCTGCTTATAGCAATCGCAGTATTCGTCGCAGGTTGTTCACCTGCTGAAAACACATCTAGCGAATCTCAATCTCAACCAGCGCAGGTGGCCGCAGCGGCTGAAGCGCCTGGTAACGATATTCCACGCACCCCCAGCGGAAAGCCGGATTTCAATGGGATTTGGCAAGCGCTAATGAATGCTAATGACAATGTTGAGGCTGCGCCTCCAAAAGCTGCTTACCACCTGGTTCCTGGCGATTTTGTCCCTGTGCCAGGGCAAGAAGTAGTTGCTCTCGGTGCGGTAGGTGCAGTTCCGGCTAGCTTTGGAGTTGTGGAAGGTGGCGCGATTCCTTACAAGCCTGAAATGTTGGCGAGACGAGACGAAAATCGCGAAAACTGGCTTACCCGAGACCCTGAAATTAAGTGCTATATGCCTGGTGTTCCTAGGGCTAATTACCAGCCACATCCATTTCAGATTTTTCAGAGCGAAAGTGCCTTCTTTATTGCTTATTCATTCGCTGGTGCTGTTCGAAACGTATTTTTGGAAGATCCAGGCCCAGCCCCTATAGATTCCTGGATGGGACAGTCCTATGGATACTGGGATGGAGATACTTGGGTAGTGGAAGTCACTGGACAAGATGATCGCACATGGTTTGACCGGTCAGGTAATTTTCACAGCTATGAGATGAAAGTAACTGAACGTTGGACATTGGTTTCTGAAAACGTCATTGAATACGAAGCGACTATGGAGGATCCTCAGACCTTTGAGCGCCCATGGTCGATTAAACTACCCCTGTACCGTCGCCTCGAAGAAGGTTACGAGCTTCCACAATTTAAATGTGTCGAATTTGTAGAAGAACTTATGTACGGTCGATATCGTAAGGGTAGAGAGAGCGAACTTGGTTTCTAGAGGCATTTAGCCAAAAAAGGGCCCTATTTAACGTATTTCTACTTGGAAATTCAGTGGGCCCTTGTATAAAATGCGGGATGCTGTCCGCTTAACCGATATTTAGCATTCTGGGCGAGGGGAGAGTACGGAAACCATCGTCAGAATGCTTAGAATTAAGATAACAATGGGGTGTAACTATATGAAGATTAAATTACTGGCTTTAGCAGCTGTAACCGCAGTAGGTGTTGTTGCCATTAAGCCTCCGGCAACTGCGCATCATGCGTTTTCTGCTGAATTTGATGCGAACCTACCGGTGCGTCTAGGCGGCCCGATTACTCGCGTTGAGTGGATTAACCCACATACATGGATTCATTTGGATAATAATGATCCAGAGGCTACTCGTGATCCTGGTCCTTGGATGGTTGAGGGCGGCACGCCGAATACGCTTCTGCGTCGTGGTATCAATCGAAATTCTTTGGAGTTAGGACAAGATATCGTTGTAACTGGATACCAGAGCAAGGACCGCTTGTGTGAGCCGACTTGCCGTGCTAACGGTCGTGACATAACCTTCCCAGATGGACGTAAGTTGTTCATGGGTTCTTCAGGTACTGGCGCCCCTCGTGATGGTTCGGATGCTTCTGAGCCAGGTCAAAACTAAATTTAAATAAATTTAGTAAGATGTATTTTAAAAAACCTGGCACGTAAGTGTCGGGTTTTTTTATGCCTAAAGAGTTGTTCATTTTCAAACACTCTAGCGTAGGTTCAACTGCAATTTTCCCATTTTCTGCTGACGGCTTGCTTTCATGCTGCTTCTCAAGGCTAATAAAACTGCCTTGTTTTATTGTTGAGATAGAATCAAATTGAGAAATAATTCGCAGCAGTTATAAGCTGTATAAGCAAAAAGTAATATCGCTGTGAATTAAATAAAGCTTCAGAGGGGCAATCTGAGCCTTTCATAGGGAGAGAGGTTAGCGTTAGCAGAGTGCAAAAAATTGCAAGATTGCACGATAAAAACAAAGGGTTTTAGAACAATGGAATTGTAATGTGCTTGAATAGAAATAATAGTCAAGCAACATTATGGTGTGCCTGCTCAATTAACAAGGCATTTAGCTACCAGCGATTGGTGCTATGGCTCTCGAGTAATCTCCACCGTCTCGAAAAACAGTCGAATCCACAAAAAATCCTGATGCGTGCAGGCGCACCACTACTGTACGGCCACTCCGGTTCTCCCAGAACCAGCCATGGATGCCGGCAAAAGGTGCGTGAAATGATCCAGTGCGACTTTCCGCATCTCCTTGTTCAAAGCTTTCTGCATACTCTTCGCCGAGCCCTGCCGGTTCCGCGTGCATGTCAAAATAAACCTCGGAATCTGAGGTCCAAGTGAAGACCATGGGCGCATCTAAGTCCATAGTGTATTTGTATTCCACTGACTGAAAGGGCCCCAATTCAAATTCGACATAGTCGGTACGATGCATTTCTACTTGTTCTTCAAATGGAGTTTCTGATCTCGAAAGGGCGGTTAGACCGAGTAGGTCTCCAGTACCCAGGGGGTCAGTACCGAATTCCGCTGGTAATATTGCCACCAGAAGTACCAATAATCCCACAACGAAAGAGATGCCAGTCGCTATTAAGATATTTCTGGATGATGGTGCTTGAGTAGTTGCTTGGTTGGTATCTGGTTCAGTCACGAGCGCTCCTAATCTAGAAGGGAGGTAATAGCAGATAAGCGCTCATTTGATAACCGGCTAGCAGGAAGCCGCCAGTCATAAGCGCGGTATTGGTGGTGAAGGCATGGCGGATATAACTTGTGTTAGTGCGCCAGATGCTCAAAAGAATAAACACAGCAGATAAAGCAAGTATCTGCCCTATTTCAACACCGATATTAAAACTGACAATGTTTGTTACCAAACCGTTGTCTGAAATTGTAAATTCTTGCAATTTAGTCGCTAGCCCTAGTCCATGAAAAAGGCCAAACACGAAAACAGCAATTTTTGTGTTTGGCTCAAAACCGAGGAGTCGTTTAAATCCGCCGATGTTTTCAAATGCCTTATAAACGATCGATAAGCCGATGATCGCATCAATAATGTAAGCATTAACTTGTAAGTCGGCGAGAACACCTAAGAGCAACGTGATGCTGTGACCAATGGCAAATAGAGTGACGTATTGAACGACATGTTTTGGCCGGTATAAGAAAAAAATCACGCCGACTAAAAACAATAGATGATCATAACCAGTGACCATGTGTTTAGCGCCCAGATACATAAATGGAAAGACCGCGGGGCCATCAATAGCTTGTACGAAGTTTGCGTCTGAACCTTCTATCGTGTGTCCAAATGCGTTTAGGGTGAAAACCGTCAAGAACCCCGTTGTCAGGGTTTTAAGCAGCAACTGTTGTCTAGGACTTAGACTATCCATCGTAATTAGTCAGCCTCACCGTCGACAAAGCGATTGTTAATGTCTGGATTGTAGGCCTGATGACATGCGGTGCAGACGCTATATAGTTGCGCCCCTGCTTGGAAGAAATCTTCTTCATTTTGAGTTCTTGCTGCCTCCATAGCCAACATGCCAGCTTCGCTCAATCCTTCTGAATAAATCATCCATGCATCATTATCTTCTGCTCGCCCAGGGAGCGCTAACATATTGCCAGATTCAACAACTATAGCTGCCTGTGCGCGAACATATTCCCAGCCATCGTCAGTTGTGGGGTAGAGTTCTTCATAGCCGGAAGCGTCAACAACCCATCCCCCTGAATCCCAAAGGATGTCCGATGCAGGCTCTAGAACTAAAGCCATAAGTTCTTGAACATTCAAAGAGGTGTTGTAAGTCGCATTAGTTGCGACTTCCTCTTCAGTTTCACTTTCCGGAGAGCATGCAGCAAGGCCAGCAACTAGCAGGCTTGTCAGGCCGGCACATAGAAACTTTGAATTTTGATTAGTCATTAAATTAACCTGCAATTTTGTGTATTCGAGACAGCTCGAATGGGTTTAGCTTTGGTTCAGTATCCTGCAACTGCTATCATATTAAGGCTATGCTCGTTAAAGGCTGTAAAGTCTGCCTGAAAACGCGCTTTTAATCCACTTTTGTGCCGGTCTTGGCAGGCAAGAAAACGATCTATGTTATCGAAATTTCAACAGTTTTCTATAGCTCCAGCTCTTGGGGTTTGTCTATTACTCTTTGGGTTCTGGGGTATTACGAATGCCGCTGAGGTTGTAATTCAGAGCACTCCAGATGGGGGGTTGCAACCTCGTCTAAGTGTCGATAATCAAGGTGGTGTCCATCTTCTGTATTTCAAAAAACGCATTAATACACCTGCCGCCCGAGAAGGAAATTTATATTATCGCCAGTACAACGTCGAATCAGGTCAATTCGGTCTGCCAGTAAAAGTTTCCAGTGACGCTTTTGCTATGCAGACTTTCTCCATCGCTCGCGCATCGATGGCGACTACCGATGATGGTCGAATTCACGTGCTCTGGTATTACCCCCGTTCTTCAGAATTTATCTATAGTCGAAGCAATCCTGAGCGAACCTCGTTTGAACGACAGCGTTCTATTGTTCAAATTAATACAGAAGGCATAGACGCTGGTGGAGATATAGCTGCTATTGGCTCGCAAGTTGCAATTATTTGGGGCGCCGGGGATCTAAGCCTTGAGCATCAACGCACTATGTTTGCCAGATTTTCTTATGATTCAGGGGTCAGCTTTGGTGAAGAAGTGTCGATTAGCAACCCTGACCTTGGTGCCTGTGCTTGTTGTTCGTTGGCGGCTGAATATCTCAACGATAACGATCTATTAGTTGCTTATCGCTCTGCAATTGACGGCATTGGCCGCCATATGCAATTGTTGACTGTTACTAGTACAGATAAAGAGTTATCTGGCGCTTCCTACGGCTCAATGCGTGAATTGCAAAAGTGGGACGCTTCCTACTGCCCGTTGAGTACTAATGACATAGTCAGGGGAGATGACGGTCAATTGTGGTTGGCGTTTGAAACGGAAAGCAGAATTGTTCAACTAGATTTAAGAAATCAAGAAATCATTGCGAAGCTCGCTGAGCCTTACTTAGAAACGCGTCAGAAAAACCCCGCAATAGCAATCAACAAGGAAGGGGATCGTCTCGTTGCTTGGGGAGAGGCTATTAGCCATGCTCGTGGTGGGCGTATGAATATGCGTATCGTTGATAAGGAAGGCTTTAATACGGGGTTCGAGTTAGCTGAAGAAATTAGAATAGATGACTACAGTTTTCCAGCTGCTGTTGCTTTTCCTGATGGAAATTTTCTAGTCCTTCACTAATTGATCTAACTTTAAAGATTAATTGCCCGGAAAGGGAGGCTGATTGATTTGCTGTCTTAGCAATTCGTTTTCAAGATTCTTTAACTGTAGGTTCGTTTCTGAGCGTCTGCGTTGTTGCTGCTCTAATACTGAGTTCTGTAAACGTCGGCGTTCTGCATTTAGCAATTGCTCTTGTTCAAATTCGTTTAAATGTCGATTGCCTAATGTTAAAGAACGACTTTGAGATTGCTCTCCTTGCAGTAAACCAAAAGCGCTAAAGACATATTCAGTACGTTTCTGCAAAGCATTTTCTCCGCAGATTAATTCTATTCCGATAAGCAATCGTAGATTAGTCACAGCGTCGTCAGCACTAAAATTGCTATTAGTATTTTCGCTAGTTATGAATTCTTCACGCCAAGTTTTTAATGCTTCGCAATGAGTTAAATAAGTCTCCAGCAATATGCCATCGACAGATTGCATGAAGTCATCGCAACGGTTAGCAGTTGCATTAGTATCGCCTTGTTCAAACATATTTAAACAGGCCTGTGCTTGACTATCGAGAGCAGTTAGAGATTCATTGGCAGACTCAATGCGTGATTCCAGGCTAATTTCCTGGGCTAAGAGAGGTGAAAAAGATAGTGGAGATAATAGCGCTCCAATGCTTAGAATTAAGCATTGGCAACTAAGGTTTGAACGCCTATTCATAAATTTCAAAGCGTTTTTTCCATTTTTTAAAACGCTTGCGACAGTATTTTTCCAATTGCCTATGGCTAGAAAACCAATATTCGCTGGCTTCTTCAATGGACTCATCAAATTCACAGTAATCATTGGTGTATTCCCGGCAAACCCAGGGTCGACTGTCATAGATACTACAAATACCGCCAGGTAGCAAATGGCTGCAATGGGTGAGGATGTGCAAGAACCAACCATCGGAATCCTTAAACACACTTATACCCTCATGAGAAACTTGCCAAAGAAGATGATCGAAATCTTCTTTCGTTTTAGGCGCTTTAATCTTTTGGTTGATGGAATTGCAGCAAATTGACTGAGTGCATTTCTGGCATTTTGTGTCGATTTCGACTTTGCCTGCATCAACTACTTTTATTTTTTCCTTGGCATTCATGTCTCAGTCCACTAAAAACGCTAAAAAAAGTGTAATCTATTAAGTGATAAACAGCTTGAAAACGGAGGGGGATTCTAACACCACTTATGCAGCTAGCTGAATGAATTTGGTGAATTGTTTGGGATTATTTGGCACATTTTAGAATGACTCATGATCATCTTGGAAAGTTATTCAGACCATATTTTATTCCAACGGCAAATTATTATAACTTTGCAGCTGCGGTTACAATATCTGGCACTTACAGTTGAACAATTACTGTAAGTGCCAGATTGAGGTCAATCAATTTTTGAATAGTTGAATTTCAGGCGAAAGGCAAGGCGTATGGCCTGGCATCAAAAAAGGCTAATTGGTTAGTAAGAGGAATGATATGGAGAAAGGCAGAATCAATAATCGATTTCTTTTCACGCTTGCATATTTTGTGATGGCCGTCACTAGTTGTTCAACTGAGGAAACAGTGACCACTGCCGGCGAAATCGATGTAAGCCCTGAACCAGCCCTTATCACACTAGAAACCTTGTCGACAAAACCCTGGTTAGTGAGTGGTGGTGATGTCTTGGTTGAGGTATCTGTTCAAGCAGGAACAGCAATAGATCTCGCGCGTATTACCTTAAATGATGAAGATGTTACAGCCCGATTCATCACAATTGCCTCTCAGCGTAAGCAAGCACTACTGAGCGGCTTGCCTGAAGGAGAAAGTTTATTAAAGGCTACCCTCGGCGATGAAAACCAATCTACAAATCTCAGACTAAACAACTACCCGATAAGTGGTCCGATAATTTCGGGTCCCCATGAGCAGCCATACTACTGCCGGACACAGGACTTTGAGCTGATTGGTGGCGAAACCTTGGGCGAAGCCCTAGACATAAATTGTTCAATACAAACTCGTGTAGATTATGTTTTTTGGTCTGACGAGCTTGAAGAATTTTTAGCACTGCCAAATCCAACTACTTCTATGTTGGCCAGTGAACCCCTAGCTCCAAACCCCGAAATGTCCCAAGCCGACTCCCTTGAATTCTCTCTGGAAGACGTTGGCATGATTACTCTAGAATCAGGTCAAACTCTGCCCTTCATAGTGCGGGTAGAAACTGGAGTAGTTAATCGCGCTATTTATCAGATTACTATGCTGCATGATTCTCCTCAGCAGACAATCGATCCTTGGAATCCTAGTCCCAACTGGAATGGTAAATTGGTATACACCCATGGCGGCGGTTGTCGAGGGGGTTGGTATCAACAAGGGAATGTTACCGGCGACGTTATGCGCAGAGGGCTGTTTGCGCAGGGTTATGCACTTGTTTCATCTACGTTGAATGTTTTCGGCCAAAATTGCAATGACCTTCTAGCTTCTGAAACGCATATCATGGTTAAGGAGCGATTTATTGAACATTATGGTGTGCCAGAATACACGATCGCGACAGGCTCGTCCGGAGGTTCTTATCAGTCCCATCAAACTTCAGATAATTACCCTGGAGTATTTGATGGCATTATTGTTGGTGCCAGTTTTCCTGATGTGACTTCTGCAACAATATTTACCTTAGCTGATTCAAGATTGCTTAATTATTACTTTACTGAGCTTGATGTTGAAAGTTTCACTCTTGAACAACAACGGGCAGTCTCAGGCTTTGGTATTTGGGCTTCAATTCCGAACCTGGCTGGAGGTGCAGCACGGCTAGACCCGATTTATCGATTAGATACTCCTTTGGAAGAGCAAGGTGGCGAAGTACGTCTCGCTGCGCTGGAGTCTCAGCGCTATGATTCAACCGCTCCTCAGGGTATTCGTGCCACGGTTTATGATCATACTGTCAATGTTTATGGCAATGTTAATAATGGGTTCATTGCACAGCGACCTTTAGATAATGTTGGTGTTCAATATGGATTAGCTGCGCTCAATACGGCTCTTATATCTCCGCAGCAGTTCATCGACTTAAATAGAGACATAGGTGGTTTCGATCGAGATATGAATCACGTAGCGGCCAGACATCGTGCAGATTCCCAAGCCAGGAAGCGTGCATTGGAGTCTGGTCGAATTCTAAATGGGGGCGCCGGTCTTTCGCAGACGCCTATCATCGACTATCGGACTTATCTAGATCATGCAGAGGGTGGAAATATTCACATGCTGATCCATCAATTCTCTACTCGACAACGATTGTTCAACGAAAATGGGCATGCGGATAACCATGTGATGCAAATAGGTGGGTTATGGGGGTTTGATGAAGAATCACCAGACTTGGCTGAGTTGTTTCGTCAAATGGATCGGTGGATAACAGCAATGCAAGGCGACAGCAGCGATAGCTCTCCTTCGGAAAAAGTAATTACACATAGGCCAATTAGTCTCCATGATGCTTGTTGGGATAACACAGGTGAGGAGCGAATAAAGATAGAAGAAGAACAAACCTTTAGAGGCAGTAGTCGTTGTAACGAACTGTATCCAGCCTATCCAACGCCGCGCCATGTTGCCGGTGCTCCCTTGGCGAATAACATTGTGAGCTGTCAGTTAAGGCCAATAAATACTGCGGACTATGCCGTAGGTTTTACTCAAGCTCAGTACGCAGAATTAAACGAAATATTCCCAGAAGGCGTATGTGACTGGTCTATGGGCGATCAGAGTTCAGCCTCTCATCAGGGCTCATGGGTTTCCTTCGGTCCATCGCCGATTAACCGGATTTATGAAATAGATTATTAAATTCGGTTACTTAGTCTTTAATGAGGCGGGTTCAGACCTGTTTTTTGCCATAACCATTATCATGCCCTTTGCATTGCAGCTCGCTGCCGCCATCTTATTGTATGGGAAGTTCAATAGGGGCTTAGTGCACAGCGCAGCATAGTATTTGATCCTTGCTAAAATACTTAATGTGTTTTACTTTTCGTTCAGTCAAAACAACAGCTTAGACGAATTCAATAGAGAGTTTACTATGGCAATAATTAGAAGCTTGATTGCAGTTTTTATAGTCTGTTTGAGCAGTGTTAGCTTGGCGCAAAATTATCAGCCACCTCGCACTGCCACTGGCAAGCCCGATCTTCAGGGCTACTGGACTAATGCCTCGATTACTACGATGCAGCGTTCCAGAGACCTTACAGATATTGGGCTGACTATTCCTGATGATAGTTTGGAGCAGCTAACAGCGAGTAATCACCAAAATGTGCGCCAGGCTACCGATGATGGCCAGGTTCAAGGGGAATTACCTGACGGTACAGATTTAGCTCGTGGCCGCGGCTACAACGCATTTTGGGTGGATCCTGGATCACAATTTAGCAATGTTCGTGGTCAGTACCGCACATCCTGGATAACGTTTCCGGAAAGCGGACGTATACCCTATTCTAGTGAAGGCAATCAATTACGTCGTGCGGCCCGAGAACAATTCTCTGGTTATGGGGGTCCTGAAGGAGCACCTCTAGCCGAGCGCTGCTTGATTGGGTTCGGTAGCACTTCCGGTCCGCCGATGAACAGCGTGCTATACAACAATATGTATCAGATCGTACAAACTGACGAGTATGTGATGATTCTTATTGAAATGGTCCATGATGCTCGCATTATTCCAATTAATGGTGAGCATCGGCCTGATGAGTTAGAACAGTGGATGGGAGACTCTATTGGTCGGTGGGACGGCGATACCCTGGTGGTAGAAACAGTCAACCTGCATCCTCAACAAAAATCTCGCATGATGGCTTCTCTTTCTGATGAAGGGAAAATCATCGAGCGATTCACTCGGTACTCCGATGATCAAATTCTTTATGAATTCGAAGTTAACGATCCTGTATATTACTCAGAAGATTGGGGTGGAGAGATTTCCTTTAATGCAACTGAAACCAAATTGTATGAATATGCTTGTCATGAAGGAAATTATGGACTTTCTGGGATCCTAGCTGGTTATCGCCGCCAGGAAATGGACGCTGACTAAAATTTTATCAAGATTAGAATTGGTCAGTCCAGAAACTTGCCAGCGAATCTGAACGGCTAGTTTTAAAGAACCTTTTGAGGAGAGTGGCAGTACTTTCTGAGGAGTTGGAGATTAGTCCGAATTATTGTACTAGAGCTTTTTCAAGATTTAAAAACCCTTGGCATAATGCGATACAACAATATTTGATAACGAGAAGGGGCCGCTTGCCCCTTTTTTTGTGGAGAGCGAAATAGGAGACTATCTAGGCATCTTTTTGTAGTCTTGCCGAATTAATGGGTCAGAGAATAGATTAAGTAATTAATCCCAAGACGGTAGGCTGCATTAGCGTATTCAGTTGGGTACCATTGATCATAGGTGTGCTCCCAGCCATCACCCATATCTGAATTCCAATTGACTAGCACCATGACTCTGCCATCGTCATCCAGTATGGCATGATTGGTTGCTATATTGATTCCTGCTTGACCAAATCCCTGGCGTCCACCGCGGCCAGGAATCATTTGCGCTCCTTCGATATCGTAAAAGGTATGAAAAATTTCATGATCAGAATTAAGTTCAACCAACTGCCGATCAGGAAAGATGCGAGAGAAATCAGCAAAAAATGCATCCCATTGTCGCTCGCCCCAGAAGTCATCGATTAATAGGAAGCCACCGCGGAGTAAGTATTCTCGTAGGTTTTCCAATTCTTTCGGTGACAGGGATAAGCCACCATTGCGGCCCATTTCGAGGGCATAGAGAAACGGGTAGTCAAAAATCTCTTCAGAGTCAAAGCGCAAAACTATCGGTTTGCTCATAACCCGCACATTGGTGAGTCTGGATACTCCCCTTAAGAAATTCTCATCAGCCGCTGGAAAATCTGTAGCCCAAGGACCCCCATACCAACCGCCATCATAGTAGCTGTCATACTGGACGCGGGCGAAGGCGAACTCACCTCCGATATCATAAAGGTCCGGGTTGTCTTCCTGAGCATCGACAGCTGAAAAAGTGCCTAAAAGGCAGAAGATTAGAAGGCGGTAATATTTTCTCATGGAAAATGCACAAACAATTGAGACGATTCGTGACTAGTTTGTATCGACAAGGCGAATAGATCAAGTTATTGTCAGAAATGGAGCCCACTAAGGGTTTTTGAACTTATGAAACGTCCTTTCTTAAAACTGTTCGAGTCTCCGTTCATAGTCCTGCTATGTCTACCAGCGATGGTGTTTGCTCAGAACAATACTGTCTCTGTCAGTAATGAAAGTTTGCGCGACCTACAGCGTTATCAAACTCAAATTGAAGACATGGAATCTGAATATGGCCCCTTCGATAATCGCTTATTGGAGCCACTTGCCAGCATAATCGATTTCTATATAGAGCAGGGTGACTTTGAGGAGGTTGCAGAAATTCAAACTAGGCAACTCTCGATAATGCGCACAACTTTGGGTTTTGAGAATCCAGAACTAATTCCGATGGTTCGTGGGATGATCGAAGTTCAGCAAGTCTTAGGAAATTGGGACGCAGTTAGTGATAACCTCGAACATATTCGATTTCTTGTTGCGTCCAATTTTGGAACGCAATCTGAAGAGCTGCTCTTGGCGATGGAAAATCAAGCACAATGGTTGTTAACAAGTTTCTATCTCGGCGAACAACGTCGTCAGTCTGATAATTTTCTTGATGCGCGCGATCTTTATCGAGATATCTATCGCTTGTCAGAGAAAGTCTATGGTGAGGAGTCTGAAGAGCTTTATCCTTGGCACTATAAGCGCGCCTACAGCTTAGCTTTGTTGGTGCAACTTCTTAATACCGAAGACAGTTTTTCTGGCGAGATTTTCAACGACGTGGTGCGATCTGATGGCCCCAATCGATTAGAATACGGCCTGCGAGGGGGTGTGGTCAGCGCAAGTCCTTTTGTGGGGCTAGGAAGGCAGATCGCAGTCGTCGATGGTGATGGGCTTCTGGGTGAGGGTTATCTTCGTCAAGGTTTAGGTTTTATCAATGACATTAGAGATATTGCGGAAGATCGAGGCGATTTGGAAGCAGAAGCAATTGCACATATCTATAGAGGGGATTTCAATGTCTTAATGGAGCGTGGTTCGGGTCGGCGCCAGTATCGAGAAGCTCAAGAAAAATTAGTGCAAGCAGGAATTTCACAAGAGTCTATCGAAAAATTTTTCAGGACACCTATGCCCCTTCCCATGCCAGAATTCTACCCAAAATTTGGAGATCTGGTTGCCTATCAGCAAAGTATTCTCAATGAAGTTCCTGATAGATCCGAAGAATCATTGCATCTAGGTACTTTTCGAGCCTGGCATGAAAACGCTCGCGCCGTGCAAAAACCAGTTAGCTCTGACCCACTATTACGGATTGGATTGCCTCAGTTTCAAGTTGATCTCAGTTTTAATATAAGCTCTCGGGG
>Ga0206679_10000662_pt1 | contig 28848 bp, 26 predicted proteins | sample M110012015metaG_FD_155464 | JGI IMG/M metagenome (GOLD analysis project Ga0206679, IMG submission 155464) | Ammonia-oxidizing marine archaeal communities from Monterey Bay, California, United States - M1 100m 12015 | ecosystem: Environmental > Aquatic > Marine > Intertidal zone | place: USA... | reverse complement strand
TGGTCAAGCGTCGCCACGGACGCGTGGTCTTTACAAGTTCAACGGCCGCGAAAGTCGCCGAATATGCCGGCAGCGCCTACAACAGCTCAAAGGCAGGCCTGCTGGGGCTGATGCGGTCTGTAGCTGAGGACTGCGGTGAGTTTGGTATTACGTCGAACGCGGTACTACCTGGCTGGGTGCGCACAGAAATGGCGGAGAAACACGCTGCTGCTGAGGCACTGGAGCATAATATTAGTACCAAGCAGGTTTGGCAGGAGCGCGCCTCCCTCTATCGTGCGGGCCGCGTGGCAACCCCCGATGAGGTTGCGGCAATGATAGTCTTTCTTGCCTCCGATGAGGCAGGCGGCGTTAGCGGCGAGGCCATCCGAGTGTCCTTGGGCGGTGTGATCTGAGTGTAATACTGTCGTTATGCCCCTATTTGTCCAGTTCCCACACTTTTGCCTCAAACTTTTTAGTTTGCAGATTCACATCTGAGATGTGGAGGATTCGAGCGGCGTCGTCATCATCGAAGCCGTAAACACGCAGTTGTCTGCCTTGGCGTTTCCACAGTCCAACTGTGGTGACTTGCTCCATTGTGCCATTGTCACGGATGGCTTGAACCGTTCCCGTGAAATAACCTTTCGTATTGTCTTCCTTGGTGGCAGTCATGTTATGTGTTGCATGGATCAGACCATAGGTGCCAGACGAGCCCTCATAAGTGATGACCATGCCCGTCGCGGACATAGTGATGCTAGAAATATTCAATTGCACATCGATGGGATCACCAAAATTGACCTCTACGGCCTGGGCAGTACCCGTTAAAAACAATGCGAACATGAGAGTCAGAAGCTTATCCATCGATGATATTCCAATTAAAAAGTAATGCTTACTATGAAGGTTCACGACGCGCGGTCAAGATTAGTTCGATTTTGGTAGGCGCATAAAGCGGACAGATTTTTTGACGAAAGGCGGTGCAGGTTATCGACGGCCAGAAAGATAGGGAAGTTTAAACCATATTTTCCCTGGCTTTCATGTGCCGCTACAACCTTGGACAAAGAGCGATCTCCCTCGTCACTATCGGCCTAGCTGCCTGGGCATCAAGTGCTACAGGTTCGCTTTGAGATCCCGGTAACCAATATGTTGAATACCAGCAGATTCGATATAGGTCCTCATTTCGGGGTCACTCCAGGCAATGAAGTCGGCATTTCGCGAACCAAAGGTATCTGCGATTGCTCGTAGTTCGTCACCGTCCTTCGCTGGGTGAAATAACAGATGAGTTAATCCGGGCTTTATGTTGTCGATGAGTGATCGATAAAATGCCTTCTTGTCATTCAGTTCGATTAAGGTATCTATAATGATTTCATCCAGAGTTGGTACCGCGTCGGTATCTACCTTTTCTAATACCTCAAGATAGTCATCTGAATTCCCGGTTTCCCGAAGTGCTTCCAGTCTTTCTCTAGTGATATTTGGCAGGAATGCCGGTACACCATATTCCTGTGCCAGCGCCAGATAGATTGCGAGAAACTTTGGGTGAACGACCGATCCCATATGAGTATCAATGTGCGTCACCTCGATACCAGCAGTGAGCGCTGTATCTATCTGAGCCCGCATTTCCGCTTCAGCCGCGGCTTCCGTGACATGTCGAATCGCATCTTCTCGTGTATGCCATAGATAGCCTTCGCTATCCATAAGCCCGCTGGCTGGGTCGCGAGTACTCAAGGCCGGCCAGCGAAATGTGGGATATTCTGCGGTCAATGTCAGATGGACCCCCACATCAAATTCAGGATGCGTTTTGCAGATAGATGCGGCTTCTTGAAACCAGGGTGCGTTCACAATAATAGATGCGCAACTGGCAGCGCCTGAAGCCAGGCACGCTTCGGAAGCTACATTCGCAGCATGACAAAAACCCATATCGTCAATGTGCGTGATCAAAACCCGGTCGTCAGGGCCATAGCCCATCTTCTTCAAGAATTTGTTCAATTCGTTATTGTTCCTTTCAATGGCCCCTTCCAAAAGTTCCCGATGGTGACATATACCTATTCTTGACTTAAGGGGTGCTGAGATAGTGGCCTACGATCCATAGGTAGCCATGGCACAGCGTGAGCACACTTTGTATGTGTCACTAACGGGTGGTCGTCAGTAAACATTTTAGATAGTGTTTTCCGAGATTTCAAAAGTATCTTGATTGGAGTTCTATACGAAAAGAAGTCACTGGAGTAGTTTTTCGGAGAGGAGGGTCAATGTCTAAATAGCCAGAAAAACAATAGCAAGACAAGTTCCTAGGATTTACACTTGAAGACGCAATCCACACCAGCTAAGGCGACTTTAGAGTGCCAGGAGAGTTAACGTGAGTGAAGCGATTAGTACACCAGAGTTTGCAGACCCATACACGCTGCCCCTAGACGAGCTCGATGTCAGCAATCCTATGCTGTTTAAGGCAAATGCCTTTTGGCCCTACTTTGAGCGTATGCGCAATGAGGATCCGGTTCACTATTGCAGGGACAGCCCATTCGGTCCCTATTGGTCCATCACCAAGTTTGACGACATCATGGAGGTCGAGAAAAATCATGAGGTTTTTTCTTCTGAAACCGGTGGTATCTCAATTTTTGAACGTATGGCTGACTTTAAAACATCCAGCTTTATTCAGATGGACCCACCGAAACATGATGTGCAGCGAAAAACCGTGACAGGTGTGGTTGCGCCCACCAACCTTGCGCTACTTGAGCCCATCATCCGCCAGAGAGCGGCTAAAATTCTGGATGAGTTGCCAATCGGTGAAACTTTTAATTGGGTGGAGCATGTTTCGATCGAACTAACCACGCAGATGTTGGCCACCATCTTTGATTTTCCGTTCGAGCAGAGACGTCGGCTCACCTACTGGTCAGACATAGCCACCTCGTCTGAAGTGAATGGCGGAAATACCCCTGAGTCGGTCAGAAGGGAGGGCCTGCTTGAGTGCCTGGAGGTTTTCACAGGACTTTGGAACGAAAGAATTAACAAGGGGCCGGGAAATGACCTGATTTCCATGATGGCTCACAATCCTGAAACACAGAACATGGACCCTATGGAATATCTAGGGAATCTCATTCTGCTGATCGTCGGCGGTAATGACACCACCAGAAACTCTATTACAGGTGGTGTCTATTTCTTAAATGAAAATCCGGCGGAATATGAAAAACTGCGTAATAACCTTGATTTGATTCCAAAGATGATCCCGGAAATCATTCGCTATCAAACACCTCTTGCTCATATGCGTCGTACAGCTACGCAGGATTATGTCCTAAAAGGTAAGCACATCAAGAAGGGCGAAAAGGTGGTGATGTGGTACGTTTCTGCTAACCGTGATAAGGATACGATTGTTAACCCGGACGCTTTTATTATCGATCGGGAAAGACCTCGCCATCACATGTCGTTTGGTTTTGGTTTGCACCGATGCATGGGTAACAGGCTGGCTGAGATGCAACTCAAAATTGTATGGGAAGAAATCATGAAGCGGTTTAAGCGTGTCGAAGTTGTGGGTGAGCCGGTTCGTGTCCAATCCTGTTTTGTCAAAGGCTACGAAGAATTACCGGTCAAGCTGCACACCTGGTAAATCGTTGAAAGAGCATAAATGCATAGTAACGCCCAACGTACTGTATGCATCGTGATATAGGCTTCTCTTCTATTGGCGTCATGAGTAAGTGGACAGAGTTGGTCATGAGTACCCGCGCATGAATTAGAACCCCCGTTTCCCGGGCTCCTTCATCTAACCTGTGAGCATACGCGGCAATCTCCTGATCCGACGCCAAACGAATTTGTTTATTAATGCCACGCAGGAAAACGTGAACCGTCTACCGAGAGGCAGAACTCCAGGCCTTCTTGGCATTGAACAGCGAGCTCTTAATTCTCAACTCTCAACTCTCAACTCTCAACTCTCAACTCTCAACTCTCAACCAGGAAAGTTCAAGTATCACGGTGGTAACAGCGAGAATCTGTAAGCTTCCGACAATGAAGCTTTCAGTCTTTTGCTTCAAGTCATGTAGTAAAAATGTAAATTTCACTTCAACCCCACTTATTGACCCCAGTTATTTTTCGGTTAGCACCAGCCCCTTGAGTTCGTTTTGCATTCTCCAACCATCTAACACTTTCCGATACGCACCGAGACCTTTCCCATAAGATTCAAGGCGCACGTCTCGATACCGCTCCCGCGTGCCTTCTTGATTGTAGTAACCCGGTGTGCAGCTAGCCGGTGAGCCTCCGAGCACAAGTTGCGCCTGGGATGATTCACTACTTAACTGATCAACCACCCATTCTTGCTCAGCTTCAGCTGATGGTTCCGCCATTTGAATATTGCGCTTCATCAACTCGCTGACGGTATAGGCAACATGCTTGGCCTGCACATCAACGCCATAACAATAATTCGCGCCAAGTTGGAACACGAACAAGCCACCACAGAAAAACAGATTGGGAAATCCATGTGCCATCAGGCCGTGCATGGTGCACATACCATCGCTCCAGTGGTCGTAAATTGACTCACCCTCGACGCCATAAATGGGGAAACCAATACGGCGCTGGTAACTACTGGTGATTTCAAAACCGCTGGCATAGATGATGCAGTCAACTTCATATTCTTTCCCGTTTGCGACAATGCCACGTTCTGTAATCTGTTCCACACCTTTGGTCTCACTGACGTCGACGAGCTCCACGTTGGAACGGTTGAACGTTCCAAGATAGTCATCATTAAAGGTGGGGCGCTTGCAAAACTGGTTGTAGAACGCCTTCAGCTTTTCAGCGACTTCCGGATCTGCAACGGTTCGATCAACATGGCTTCGAATCTGCTCCATGGTTTTAAAATCCGCCAGTTGAGGCAAATCACCGAGTTGATCAGCGTCCAGATCGCCCTGTTGGACCAGTGTTCGTATATTGCGCGCCATGCGCGTCCAACCCTCATCCTCGAACTCAGGATCGATCTCACCGCCGATCAACGCTTCTCCAAATCTTTTTTGGCGGGCGGCTTGCCAGCCCGGCTCAAGATCAGCGGCCCATTGAGGATCTGTCTCGGAATTGTTCCGAACGTCCACAGAAGACGGCGTACGTTGGAACACATACAACTGTTCTGCACTTGCACCCAGTGACGGAACACATTGCACCGCGGTTGCACCGGTACCAATGATGGCAACTTTCTTATTCGCGAGTTTCTCGAGCTGGCCTTCCGGCCCACCACCGGTGTATTCATAGTCCCAGCGACAGGTGTGGAAGTTATGGCCTTTAAATTTTTCCACGCCAGGTATGCCGGGCATTCTCGGGCGATTGGCCGGACCAGTTCCCAGACAAACATACCGCGCCTTCATTTCATCACCCCGGTTAGTCGAGACGAGCCACAAAGAGGTTTCTTCATCCCAACGAAGCTCCGTCACCGAAGTTTGAAAGATCGCATCCTTGTACAAGTCAAAGTGTCTTCCGATGCGTTGTGCGTGTTCATAGATTTCCGGCGCATAGGAGTAACGCAACTTTGGCACGTATCCAGTTTCTTCGAGTAACGGCAGGTAGCTGTAGGATTCAATATCGCATTGCGCGCCGGGGTATCGATTCCAGTACCAGGTGCCACCAAAGTCTGCGCCACTTTCTATTATGCGCACACCAGTGACGCCAGACTGAATCAACCGTGTGGCGGTCATCATGCCGACCCACCCACCGCCGATAACAATCACGTCTCGTACGTCTCTTATAGGGTCCCGTTCTATCGTCTCGCTGTAGGGATCATCTGCAAGGAAGGTATTGGCAAACGGCGCGTCATTGGTTACCTCCACAAATTGGGACTCTGCATCCTCTCTTATTCGCCTATCCCGCTCGAGTTGATATCGACGTGTCAGTTCTTCGGGATCAAACGCAAGTGACTCAGAAGCCAATGTTTGTTCGGGCACGGGAATCTCCTCTATCTTTGGTGGGTGCAAAACAACTGTGACATACTTTGTAAACGGTGATTTATACCGATCTAGCCAATTCCGAGTATATACTCGAATTGTAGTTAGAATTCACAGGTCCACAGACTTTCTTGACAAACTTTTCCTACACAAGTTGATGGAGTTTGTGATGAAACAGTACCTTGTATCGAAGATCACGCAGTTAGTCATGTCAATTCTCAAGTGGGTCGACTACCGTATAACCGGCGGTGATAGCGGCATGACAGATGAAGAAGCCATTGCCGCCCCTTACGAACACTATGCTCGTATTCGCGCTCGCGCATCGATAGTACGAACTCATAGAAATCGAGGTTGGATGTTGCTGGACTTTGATGATGTTCAATCCCTGTTGCTTGATCATCGGTTCAGCGCCGATCTTCGGAAAAACCCGTTCCTCTCAAAGATGATTCGTATGGCCGCCGATGGCAGAACCGTCAGTTTTCTAGACAACCCCACTATGCTAAATCTCGATCCACCTGATCACACCCGATTAAGGAAGTTGGCAAACCATGGTTTTGTTCACAAATCCATATTGGCACTGGAACCACGCATTATTTCTCTCGTGGATGAATGCATCGATACTGTTGATGTTGGTTCAGGTAAGCCGTTTGACGTTATTGAGACCTTGGCCAAGCCTTTGCCGGTCAGAGTAATTGCCGAATTGCTGGGGCTTCCCCAGGAAGATGTCTCTCGGTTTCAACAATTATCAACAGATTTTATTGGCATCACCGCTATCGGCAATAGTGAACTCATGGATATCGGCACAGCGGCTGCGGAAGAATTAGAGGCATACTTTGATCAGGTCATCACGCATAAGCGACAGCACCCCGGAGACGACTTAATCTCACAATTGCTTGAGGTTGAAGAGCAGGGTGATCGGCTCGCCGCCAGGGAATTGGTTTCCACCTGCATCGTACTTCTCATTGCAGGGCATGAAACAACCACTCACCTGATTGGCAACGGTATGCATTTACTGCTCGACCATCCAGAGCAAATGCAGCAGTTGCGAGACAACCCTGCGCTGATTCCCAATGCCATCGAGGAAATGTTACGCATCGAACCACCCGTCCAGTTCACAGTGCGTACAGCACTGGAAGATGTTGAATTCTCCGGTCAAAAAATTCGGAAAAACCAACTTGTCATGGCAGTGCTAGCGAGCGCGAATAGAGACCCTAAACGGTTCCCCTTCCCGAATGACTTCGATGTTGCAAGAGAGGATGTGAATCACATTACCTTTGGCTATGGCATTCATCTTTGCCTGGGTATGTCGCTCGCCCGATTGGAGTCAAAAGTCGCTTTTGAACGTTTGCTCGCAAGATTTGACACGATGAGTCTGGCTGAGCAAGACATTGCGTTTGTGCCTGTTCCGTTGAATCGAGGAAGGCAACAATTGCTTGTAAACATCTAAGTGGGATCCTGATTCAACGGAGGCCGGGCTAATCACTGAAAAGGTTTTTGTTCCGCGCAGAGTTGATTTGGCTGTTTGTCCGCGAATGTTTTAGGGTTGTCTAGCTAACAGATGATATTCGCTGCAGCCTTTGGCAGTATAGACCGACAAAGTTGATGCGCGCCCAGGATTCAACGACGCTCCAGGGCGCAACATTTGCCATTCTCACTAGCAACGGCTTGAGTCGACCGACAGGAGGGCGGTGAAATCTAAAGTTTCAGATAAAAGAGTAATGTATGCGTAAAAAAGACAACTTGTTGGCACATTCGTCATCCTTTCTGCAGGAAATCAAGAAGCATCAGCGGGATGCGTTTCGGACGCTTGGGCCGGCGGGTATCATCACCGTGCTAGGTTTTGTTATTACCTTTTTTTTTATTGAGCCCGCACCTCCCAGATCGCTAGTCCTAGCGACGGGCCCGGGGGAGGGCAACTACTATAAGACAGGGCTTGCCTACGCTGAATTTCTGAAACAGAAAGGTATCGACCTGCGGGTGCTGGAAACGGCGGGAAGTCTTGAAAATTTCAACTTGCTTATAAACGACGAGGATGTCGATCTTGCCATCGTGCAAGGGGGGGCTACGCCTGCTGGTTTCGATAAATCCGCAGTAGAATCGTTAGCAAGTCTTTACCTTGAGCCTGTTTGGATATTTCACCGTCCAGCACTTGAGCTTTCAAGCTTGCGTGACTTTTCTAAACTCCGAATCTCCGTCGGAGATGTCGGTAGTGGAACCCAGGCTCTAGCGGAGCTCTTATTTGAAGAAAACGGCGTGTCTTCCGCTGATGGTGCAACGCGCTTTATCAACGCTGGTGCGACAGAATCAATAGAGATGCTAGAGCGTGGCGAAGTTGATGCAATTGTCCTTGTTGTATCCCCGCAAGCGCCGGTAATAAGGCAGTTGTTGCTTCAAGAAAGGTACCGACTGTTTAATTTTGAAAGACAGGACGCATATTCGAAGAGGTTTGGTTTCCTCGAGTCGGTTACTATCGAAAGAGGGGTGATTGACCTCAATATGGATTTGCCAAGAAGAAAACTTAGCCTGATTGCCCCTTATGCCAACCTTGTCGCAACGCCTTCAATGCACGATGCGCTTATACCTCTGTTGTTGGATGCGGCGACAATCGAGCATTTTTCGGGGGGATTAATTATGAATGCCGGCGAGCTACCGTCACTGATAGGGTCTGAATTTGGGAACAACGAGGTGGCGCGGGAGTACATCAAGCATGGTCCCTCGCTTTTCCAGCGACATCTAAACTTCTGGGTCGCGTCGCTGATCGATCGTGCGAAAATAATGCTGATTCCGTTAATCGCGTTGCTTTTTCCACTGATTAAACTCGCACCTCCAATTTACCGCTGGCGAATTCGATCAAGGATATACCGGTGGTATGCGATCCTTAAGGGCATGGACAAGCGTCTTTCTAATAGCAGCACGTTGGAACGCCAAAAGTTTGGGCTTCAATTATTGGAGATGGAGTCTGAGCTCTCAGAACTTGATGTTCCGCTGTCCTACATGCAGGAGTTTTACAATCTTCACCTTCATATTGATTTAGTAAAGAGGCGCCTGAAGGAAGTTGAACGTGTGGATAGCACCGCTTAACGACAAAAGTTACGGGTCAGATTAAGTACAATGATGGTTTAATTTTTAGCTCAAGAAGGAAGGCTTCTTTCTTGAGGTAGAGCGCTTTGCTGAAAGCCTAGTGCGCCAACGCCTGTCCCGGGGGCATGATCCAACATGCAGCCCTTTTTTGCTGTAACGGGGCTTTCAGTTGGAATACTGCTAACATTTGTTCGACTGACACGTCGCCGCTTTGTTGCAATGTGACTGCATTAGTCTGCGGGCTCCATGGGCGACAGGAGATGGATGCCGTGAATACTGCCATCTGCATTCACTGAAATGTAATCCGTCCCGCGTCGGTAGACCGGCCCGCATCTTTTCTCGCCAATGGCTTCCGGTATCCCGCTATGGATCACCACACAACGCTGCCCATTTTCGGTATACCACTGGCCGGTCACCGTGCCGGAAGCGCTGTCATTGGACCAGTGGTTGATCAGCCTGCCGTCTTCATACCAAAGATTAGTAGCCGTTGTAGCGGCTGAATCCTGGACCTGTGCAGTATCCCGCACATTAGAGAAAGTTTGCTGGATCTCTGCGGTAGATAAACGTATTGAATTTTCAGGCTGCGCACTGATGGAATTGGGAAACATTGCCGCGAGCAGTGAGGAAAAGAGTGCATAAGCGCTACTTTTCATAATATCCTCTCGGTCGAAAAGTTTGTTGGCACCATGATTGGCGCGGGCCTGGTGCATAGCAATGTAAAGTAACACGAACTTTGGCGATCCGCGTCAGATGGCAAGGTGGACTTAATTCGAAGGCCATTGAGCAACCTCAGTGGGGTTTGGGGCTTAACTCTGCTTTACATGCACATCCATCTGGGGGTACGGAATTGACAGTCCTTCGTTCTCGAAGTTGCGATAAACTTCTTCATTCATCTTGAAATACACGCCCGAATAGTCTGCCGCTACCACCCAGACTCTCACGACAATATTTACTGAACTATCAGCCAGCTCGGCCAGAGCCATAAAGGGTTCTGGGTCCTGCAGAATTCTCTCGTCGGCAGCGATCAATGTATTAAGTACTTTATAAGCCTTGTCCAGATCATCGCCGTAGCGAATACCGAAGGTCCAATCGACTCGGCGGGTGGGCTGGGTCGAATAATTGATCATGGCGCCATTGGCAAGCGGGCCATTAGGTATTAGCACAGTCTTGTTGTCAGATGTGGTTAGCACGGTAGTAAAAATCTGAATCTCCTTGACTGAGCCGGTGTAGCCCTGAGCTTCGATAAAATTGCCAACCTTGTAGGGTTTAAACAAAAGGATCATTACCCCGCCGGCAAAATTCTGTAGGGTTCCAGATAGCGCCATACCAACCGCGAGACCTGCCGCACCAAGAATCGCAATGAAGGAAGTCATCTCGATCCCCAGCATTCCCAGAGCGCTGACATACACCATGAACCGCAGGAGAATCGAAAACATGCTGGTAAGAAAGCTCTTCAGCGATGGGTCGACAGCGCTCTTGTCGAAAACCTTTCCGATTATCCGGATCGACATCTTTACAATATAGAGTCCGACCACGAGGGTGGCTATCGCGGAAAGCAATTGCAAACCGTAAGTTACAGCCAATGAAGTGAGAGCTGTGGTATCAAATTCCATGGGTGTTTCCTTCGTCGGGTAGGGGTTGTTTTTAGCCTCACAAAAAATGGGAAAGTCGTTACGGCCCTCCCATGCCTACAGAAATCTGAGAAAAGCCAGCAGTTGCGCCTGCACCGCAGTGCCCGTATTGGCATAAAGGCCTGGCATCAGGGATCCATCTGTACTCTGAATTCGAACCGCCAATTCTGTTTCTGAAGTCAGGAAGTTTAAACCGCATTTATCCACAATTTCAAAAGTATCTTGATTGGTTTTTGCGAAAAGAAGCCCGCGAGCTATTTTTTGGTGGAGGATGGTCGATGCCAGACCGGGCAGTCATCGCCTGTACGATGGTACGCCACCCACGGTAATGACTTCGACCCCAATTAATGGCTTGAATATAACCTGTATTTGCCGGATGCCCCTTTACTCGTCTAACCCCGAATTGAATCGACGCACTCTCGCAGATTGAGCTAGACTAGTATTTTCAACAGACATCATTCGGAGAGAAACTGTGATTACATTGTTCCGGTTTGGTCCGGCCTGGGGAAAATTTGGGTGCATCAGTCAGTTTGTACTAAAAATTGAGACTTACTTGCGCATGGCGGATATCGAATTTGAAACCAAAAGCCTTGGCCTGGGCTTTGCCGAGACCGCTCCTAAAGGCAAGCTTCCCTACATAGAGCACGAAGGCACTCAGATAGCCGATTCCAGCATCATTGTCGATTACCTGAAAGAACATTTCGGTGATTCTCTGGATGAGGCGCTTAGTAGCAGTGAGCGAGCTAAGGGCCATACAATCAAGCGCATGATCGAGGAGCATATTTGGTGGATCATGGCGCGCGAGCGATGGTGGGCGCCCGAGAATCCATATCGGGACACTCCGGGGATGCTGAAAGAGCTCGATCAAGCGAGTTATGAAGAAGCACGGGATGATAGTCGGCGCAAATGTATTGAGCATGGTGTAGGGGCTTTTACTGAAGACGAGCTCGACAAACGTGGTAGGGAGGACCTGGATGCCCTTTCAATATTTTTGGGCGAGCACTCATATATTCTTGGAGATCAGCCGACCTCTGTTGATGCCACGACATATGCTTTCTTATGGCAGATTATGAATGGCCCGTACGCCTCGCGGCTCAAGGATGCGGCTCAAGAACACGACAACTTGTCGGCTTATGTCCAGCGCATGAGCAAGGAGTGGTTCGGAAACGATCCGATGTCGCTGGAACGAGAGGTATCATAAGCGTGAGTGCTAACCTTTGATTGCCTTAGCCGTGGGAGATCGACTGTTCTGTTTCCCGGATCAAGCACCCTGAGGAGAAAACTATCGCTAATGCAAATGTCAGTTTCACTGGCGAATTTCACTTTCTAACACCAGAGACAGAATCTTCTCTCTACCGAAATGACCGTGTGCGCATGACTCGCGACGATCGTGGTAACTTTGTAGATAGCGAAGGCGTAGAAACCGAGTCCCGCCAGATCGTGGTAAAAGATGCACGGCAACTCCCGCCCGAAAATACGATGAGTTTGATGCGAAATGGTTTTGAGTTGCTGGAAAAAGCCGTGCCAAGCTACGATTTTTTGGATCATGAAGAAGTCATAACCAGTTACTATCGAGACTGCGAGGAAATTGTCGCGGAGGCAACAAGTGGGAAAGTATGGGCTTTCGACCATAATATCCGTTCGGCCGGGGGGTTGGCTGATAAGCGTAGGGTCAAAGGAGGGCAAGACGTCCAGGGCCCGGCACATATTGTTCACGGCGACTATACGTTACGTTCCGCTCGGGACCGACTCAGACAATTAACCCAGGCCTCTAGTGTTAACGACACGCTCAGACAGGTCGTGCCAAAGGGCCATGGGTTGATTCCCGAAGAAGCGGCAAACTCGGCTCTCAAGGACGGTGGTCGATTCGCAATCATAAATGTGTGGCGTAATATTGAAGCTGTGCCGGTTGCGACCCACCCACTAGCTTTGTGCGACGGACAGAGCGTCCAGCCTGAAGACCTTGTTGTATTCGAGATTCACATGCCTGACCGGGTAGGTGAGAACTATTGGGCGAAGTACGATGAGCGGCATTTGTTCTATTGTTACCCGGCCATGACGCGCAGCGAAGCATTGCTGATCAAACAGTGGGATTCTGCGGGATTGCTGGCACAAAGTGGGGGCACGAAAGCTGACCGCATGGCTGACGGCCCTTGCACGTTCAGTTTTCACAGTGCATTTTATGATGCACAAACGCCTAAGGATGCCCCAGATCGATGGAGCATCGAGGTTCGATGCATGGTTTTGTATTGATAACTGTCCTCGAACGTCAACGATGCTAGAACAGCCGAGGGCCTGCTATCAGCAAGCGCCTCATTGTTAGATCTCGTTCTCGCGTGACGTGCACTTAGGGGATTACCAACGAGTATGTGTGAGTACCCCGGTTCGCGTTTCGATGGCCTCCAGCGCGTCAAGAATCAGGTCTTCTCGAAAGCGACGTCCAACGAGTTGTAAACCCGCCGGCCTGTTTTCCACAAGGCCCATAGGGACGCTTCCCGCAGGCAAACCCATGTAGTTGATCCCATAGCTATAGATGCCTGAATCAAATATGTCTTTAGCGCCCTCGAAGGTTTCGTCATAGTCATAATCGTAGGTAGGGCGCATGAGAAAAGGGGTAAGAATAAGAGGATACTTATCAAGGAAGATGTTCCAATCGCGAACAAGGCCAGTTCGCTCACCAACGCCTAACATATAGCCCTGATGGTCGACCATTTCAGAAATTTCATAGTAATAGTCGAATATCCGCTGAATCGTCTCGCTGCCAAATTGCTGTGCTATCGGGCCCAGGCCATCTTTGATCTCACGGATAGCGACACTAAACCAGGCCTTGGCGGCTGGTAGTACTGACGGAACATCTGTTTCGATAACATCGTAACCCGCGTCGCGCAGCATATCGGCCGCATTATCAAGCCCGGAAAGAATGTCGGGATGGACAGGATAGCCGTGGTTTTCTTTGGTAAAGGCGATTTTGCGGTTATCCAGGGATGGTCCCAGGAACGGTACAGGCATCCACCAGGGATCGCGCGGGTCGGCGCCTGCCATAATTTCTGTTGCAAGCCTGACATCTTTGACCTCTCGGCATATCGCGCCTTGAACTGACATCAATTGTGAGAGCAGCCCGCGTTCCGCTTGCGCTGAGGGGTTGAAGGACGCTATTCGACCCAGCCCCGGCTTAACCGTTGCACAGCCACAGGCAGATGCAGGGAAACGCAGTGAACCCCCGATATCATTGCCATGATGGACAGGCCCAAAACCAGCCGCGCAAGCCGAACCGGCGCCGCCAGAAGACCCGCCCGGCGATGCCCGGTCATCCCAGGGGCTCTTGGTCAGCCCATAGAGAGGGTTGTCGGTCGTGCCGCGCATAGAGAACTCTGGTGTGTTGGTTCTCCCAATGATGACTGCGCCCGCTTTTTTGAGGTTGGCAACCACGGGCGAATCGCCCGGGGCGATATTGTCTTTCAGAGCTGGTATGCCGTTATTGTTCGACATCCCTTCCACATCGACATTGACTTTGATCGACGTTGGGATTCCATCAAGGGGTTTCAGTTCCTGACCACGGGCAACCTTTTGGTCAACCTGTTGCGCTTGAGCCAGGGCTTGCTCTGGGAAGATTTCAACGAGTGCGTTTAAACCCGGGTTAGCTTCGGCAATTCTCGCCAGCGTGCTTTCGATGATCTCCGTTGCGGAAAATTGCTTGGAGCGAAGCCCTGCGGATAGATCAACCGCGCTTTTTTGCCATAACGCCATATCGATGTCCCTATTATTGATGTCCCTATTATTGATGTCTCAACTATTAGAGAGACAGTCTAGCACGCACAGGAAACAACCCCGGGTGTCTTATCGAGGCAGTGTTGGGGATAGGAAATTGGAGGGGCTTTGTGAAATATCTGGCAAGGACTACTTTCCTTGCCAGTTCGGTGGCCGCTTCTCAGCAAATGCTCTGGGCCCTTCGACCGTATCTTCAGCTCGCCGCCATTTGTAAAAAGCAGGATATCCTTCTTGCTCGCGCATGGCAGCCGCCAGGTCTGATTCACCAAGGCCCGACAACATGGCTTCTTTGGAGGCTGCGACGGACAACGGCGCACAGCGTAAGATTTTTTCACAAACTTCATCCACCGTCTTATCAAGCGCTTGGGTATCAACAACCTGATTGACAAAGCCCATACGAAAGCCTTCATCAGCCGACACGCGGTCTGCGGTAAGCACCATCCCCATCGCTTGTTTCAGACCAATTTGTCGTGCCAACCGGTGAATACCGCCACCCAGAGCGACAGCACCCACCAAAGGCTCTGGCAGCCCAAAACTTGAACGATGGGTTGCGACAATAATGTCGCAAGCCAGCGCCACCTCAAAACCTCCACCCAACGCAAAGCCATCAACCGCGGCAATCAGTGGCTTGTTCAGATCGAACCGTTCAATCAATCCTGCGTAGCCGCTTTTCGGATAGGCTTTAAAGCCACCAGCCGCAATGGTTTTCAAATCACTGCCAGCACAAAAAGCACGATCGCCAGCTCCACGAATAACCGCTACAAACTCATTCTCATCTTTTGAAAAAACATCAAATGCATCCTGAAGTTCGTGGTGCATCTCTGGCGTAATGGCATTCATAGCATCGGGGCGATTAAGCAATACACTGGTAACGTGATTTTGTTTAGTTACTTTTATGCACTCATATGACATCGTCCAATTACCCCGATTAAACACCAAATGACATGACGCTTGGCGACTTAGGCGGCGGCGCTAGAGCGCGACCCAATTCGTTCGTAAAGCGCTCCTATATTTTTGTTGGCCTCGTTTAGCGGCTGCCCCACCTGTGAACCAAACTCAAGAAAGACAAACAACATAATATCTGCAAGCGTAAACCGGTCACCACATACAAACTCTTTTCCCTCCATTAAACCATCGAGCCACGTTATTTTTTCCTGCGCGAGATCCTTCAGGTCAGAAGCTGCGTGAGGAATAAGCGTCATCCGATCTTTAAAAATGGGTTGGCCTTCGGCATAACGAAAACCGTTCGCGAGAGGTTCAAGAATGCCCAAATCAATACGCCGCATCCACATCCGAGTTTCAGCACGCTCCTCTGGTGTGGTACCAATTAGACTTGTTCCTCCGTCTTTGTCATCGAGGTATTCGCAGATACAGGTAATCTCGGCGATGACATCGCCATTATCGAGTTCAAGTGCAGGAAGCTGCCCACCGGGATTCAGTTTCAAGTAATCACCTTGTCGGTTTGCGCCAGCCATAAGATCGACTTCTTCAAGGTCGACTTCGATGCCACGCTCTGCCATATACATCCTGACTACTTTTGGGTTTGGTCCAACTGAGTTAAATAGCTTCATCACTTTTCCTTTGTTAGTGTTTTTTAATGGTCATTTGATTGTCATGTGAACAGGCCGGGTCTTTGGCAACGAGGAAATTGCCCCTTTTTACTGGCTTACCGTGCACTTTCGTTTCCCTAAGGCCCATGGTCACCGAACTGCAAAGATACTCCAATTCTACTTTGGCTAATAGACCAAAGGGAAAATGACTTAAGTGCAAGGAGGATAGGGAGTTTAAACGCACTTATCCCGAATATTAATAGCATCCTGATTGGTTCATTTGCGAAGATAAGTCACAGGGGGCGTTTTTTGGTCGAGGATGGTCAATGTCGTAATAGCCGGCGATCTTCTGTCTTAGAGGCGGCCGGATTGATCATCTCCTAATCGAACAGTTCTGCCGGGCTTCTGTAGTTATGGTAGCCAAGCGGTCCAGCGTCCATGTCACCATCGTAGTAAGCGTATAGGTCATAACCCATTAGAGATCTGACGGTTGCTGACCAACCACGGGCCATATCAACGCTGGTGTGAAGATAAGGGTTTTCTTGTGCGCGCAGGAACCCCAGCAGGTAAGAAGCCACAATGGCGCGGCGTGGAGTACCATCTGTATTCGCACCACCACCATGCAATGTCCTTCCGGGTATTAAGACAGCGCTGCCCGCTTTCATCGTGGCTCGAGCAATCTCATCTGGCTGCACTTCACGCCAGACGTCATCCCACTTGTGACTGCCGGGAACCACACATGTTGCGCCATTGGTTTCAGTGAAATCTGTACCAGCTATCATGACATTGAATTGCAGAATACGATCATCGTTCCAGGAAGACACTGGCCAGATCATGTCATCAATGTGCAACTCCTGCGCGGTTTCTCCGCCGTGGATTTCAATGATCTCACTCGAGTTAAGTCGATATTGGCCGCAGTTTGGCTTCAGAACATGATCCATAACACCGAGTAAACGGGAATCACTGATAAGCTCCGCATAACAGGGTGCTTTAGAAATCAGGCCACCAATGCGCACGGTCTTGTAGCCCATAAACTCCGCCGCATCACGCCCCCCATAGTCATAAGGTTCGTAATCGTCGACAGAGGTCTGAATCTCGGAGTTAAATTGTTTCAGCCATTCATGGCTAACGAACCCATCGACGATAGCAGCACCATGCTGCTCGAGGACATCCACAATGTCTGAAACTTGAGAGTCGGAGGGTAAATGCTCAATTTCTGCCACGTTATTTCCTTGCCCCTAGGCGATAGAAATTGTAAATCCATTTACCCGGGTTTTCAAAAACATCTCGATTGAGGTTTTTGCGAAAAGAAGTACCAGCAATAGTTTTTTTGTGGAGGATCGTCAGCCACGTAAATCAAGCACTCGAGGTGCCTGATCCAGAATAGCCTCTTTACCGGCTTATTCGAACCACGCTGCCTTTCTCGCCATCCGTGAGGATAAAGATGGAACCGTCCGGTGCCTCGCGAATATCCCGTATACGTTCCCCGAGTTCAGAGAATAGCGCTTGCTCGGAAGCGATGGTGTTACCTTGAAGATCAAGATGGCGAACCTCGTTGTCGACTAAAGCTCCGACCAGAAAATCCCCCTGCCATTCGGGAAACATTTTCCCTGAGTAAATAAGCAGTCCAGAGGGTGCAATGCTTGGTACCCAATAGTGGAGCGGCTGTAGAGTTCCCGGCGCTTCTTTGAGGGGAGAGACGTAGGCGCCGCTGTAATTATCGCCATAGGTGACAGCAGGCCAACCGTAGTTGGCACCTTTGGTGATGAGATTTAATTCATCACCGCCTTTTGGCCCATGCTCATGTAAATAGATCTTCCCATCAGGGCTAAGGTCGAGACCTTGAGGGTTTCTGTGCCCGTAGGAGTAAACCTTTGGGTCTCCTCCGCCGTTCACGAAGGGGTTATCGGCAGGGACACTTCCATCGGTGTTGATTCTAATCAGTTTGCCGAGATGGCTATTGGTGTCCTGTGGTGCTTCCCGGTATTCGAAACCATCACCGGTCGTTACCAGCAATGTTCCATCAGGAAGAAAATGCATTTTACCGCCGTAGTGAGCTGGTGTGGCTTTGGTTGGCGAGGCAGTGAAAATGGTTTCTGTGTTCTCGAAGGCATTATTGTTGAGCGTCGCTCTCATAATGGTGGTTGCGTTGGCCTCGGATGTGCCGCCGGCATAGGACAGATAGACCAACTGATTGGTGCTGTAGTCTGGGTCGAGAAGTATGTCGAAATAGCCACCCTGGCTCTCAAAGTAGGTGTCAGGACCACCATCAATGGGATCACTGACTTCACCAGTTGCTGTGATGAGGTGCACCTCGCCTGATTTCATTGCGACCAGATAACCGCCCTCTGGCAGGAAATCGATTGACCAGGGGTGGTTCAATTCTTCAGCGATGACCTCCATCTGGTAGTCGGCAGCAAAGATTAGGGTAGGAAACAGAAGAGTGATGAGCAGTAATAGATTTTTCATAACGGTACAGTGTGTCGAACAAAGTCGCTATTATACGCAGGACGCTATCTAATTTGGAGAGTACATGAAAATCGTCGTTGGTTATCTGTTGGCGGTGGTCGCCGCCTATGTTCTTGGTGCTGTTTTTGTCAGTCAGGGCAATATTACAGCAGTGATTGGTATGGGATTCGATATCACGACTAGCCAGCGCATTGATGCCATGATCCATGATGTAACCCATATGTTCGACATTTACTTACCCCTGGTTGCGATCGGTATGCTAATCGGTCTTGGCGTCGCAGGATTGATCATCAGGTATGTCCCTGACCTTAGACTCGTTGGTTATGTTTCAGCGGGTTTTGTCGCGCTGATTGCGATTCACGTCATTTTAAAGGCGGTACTCGGGCTCAGTGGTATTGCGCCGACTCGAGAAATAATGGGATTGGTTCTGCAGGGGCTGGCAGGCGCTGGTGGAGGTCTGGTCTTTCATTTCATGACACTGAAAAAGCATGCTAGCTGACCTCCCGGTGAGGCCTTTTGCCGGATGCGAGGGGCAAAACATTTGATGAGATCAATCAGCCGCGAGTGCTTTCGGATGCTTGACTCGAGCATATAAGCCCACCATCACGCACCATAAAGTGATCCAGGCCAGATAGATTGCAATGTCTTGGATTGGGTTAAGGAGCGTTGACAAAAATGTTGTGCGCGCGGCGACCCAGCACCCCCAAAAAGTAACCAGCTTCGGTAATTGCCAAAGGCCCAGAAAGTGCCAAGCTAAGGTCCCGGTAATTGCAAAGGTCATTAATTGGGCGAGGGGTACCGTAAAGATAAAAAAGAGATCGCCAGTGATATCCCAATCAGCTGGCATATACTCTACGATGACTCGGATAAACATAAGATCTTCAAGAATCCCATGGGCAAGCCCGAGCATAACAATACCTACCCAACTCAGAATCACTTTGAATTTACTCATGCTTGAACACTTTCCTGGTCTGAAATGAAACGAGGTCTAGCGGCTGCCGACAATTGTGCTAACGTCCTCGAGTACTTCTGACCAGTCTGCACGTGATCGGTAACCCCTTTCCGCCCATTTAGCCAGAATTTTGCCGTCTGGCGAAAGTAAGGCAACGCCAGGGTAGGGTACGCCATAAGCGAATGTGTCGGGACCATACTCTTGATTGCGAATCCCCCAGGCCTCGACATGTTCACGTTCTACATCCTTCAGAACCGGGAAATTAATGCCCCACTTTTTATCAAAGGCTTGGATTATCTCGGGCGTGTCGTAAGTCATGCCGACGACACCTACACCAAGGGCGTCAAATTGATCTTTCAGGTCATTCAGTTTCACGAACTGACGAATGCAGAAGGGTCACCAATCCACAGAGCGGTTGAAGACAAACAGCAATCCATTGGTACCGCTTAGGCTTTCCAAATCCTGTTGCTGGCCGTCTTGATCTAGAGCGGATAAGAGGGGGGCGGTTGCACCAATGCTGGGCCCCCAAGCGGCGGCATGTTCGGAGTCTGCGTAAGCAAACTGGGCAAACCCAGCCATAGCGGTGATGATAAACGTGCGGCTCGCTGTGTTTAGCCAACTCACTAGGTTTGGTCTCATGTGGTTCTCCTCAGGTGGAGTTTTCGCTCGCTGCGGCCAGATTATCGTGTCCGAAATGATGGCCTCGTAAGCGTTACTCTAGCGCATATATGGGCCTCTGAGAACTCGTTAATAGGCGAGTGGTTCGCCAATCTGTTTTCTCGAAGCGCCCTGGTCAAGGTGTATTAGCACACCGTAACATTTTAGTTACCGCACTTCTTAGGTTAACCCAAATAGAGAGTACAGGGATTTTAAACCGCACTTATCCCGGGCTAATCTAAGTTGAAAATATAAAGTATGCGACTGCGAACCCAACCAAAAAACCCAGTGGCACAAGCGACGTTATCCCAAACTTTGACGCGATTGACCCTTCTACTTTCCATTGAAGGCGAAGGAGTTTATCTAAACCAACTCTTGTATCGCCAGAGATGTAGTCCTGAATAACATTGTTTTCCATCGCGTTCTCCTGCTGTTGTTTTGAGACAGACTAGTCTTGTTGTAGTTAGGTACTTTAAACCACCTATTCCCCAGATTGCCAAAGTATCTTGATCACGCTTTCTTTCATCTCAGAAAGTCAGGGTGGTAGCTTTTCGGTAGAGGTACACCCGGGGCCATGGCTGAAAGCACGCGGGGGCTAAATAACGTATCCGTCGCCCGACGCTCTCACAGTGATGTCCGTTATGGCGACACCCCAAGGCTGGTTGATGGCATGAATGATTTGATCAGCGAGCGAGGAAGGATCCAAGGCAAAGTACTCTATGTCATTGATATCCAAATGCGATGCTGGAAGTTGCCCTGCTTCGGCTGCTTCGAACTTAGACAAGTACGCTGCCGTGTTGGCGCCGAGTAAGCCGCTTACCGCAGCAGGGTTAACGATACCCTTGCCTAGTCCTGTGGCGGGCACGCCAGTAGGTCGCACGGTGGTGACCTTAATTTTCCCCTGCGATTCCATCCGCAGCGATTCTGAAAGGAATACAACCGCTGCCTTGGTGGCGCCATACACACCGCCACCTGCACTCGGATAATTACCGTAAATAGACGCTACGTTGACGACGTGGCCTCGTCCCTGCCTTATCATTTGGTCGTGAACGGCCGCTATACCGTTCAGTACCCCTTTAAAGTTGATATCGATACACTTTTCCCATGCGTCGGCGGCCGCCTTGTGATCAGCGTAAAAGGCGAGTGGCATGACGCCGGCGTTGTTAAGCATAACGTCGATCTGGCCAAAGTGCTCCACCGCGGCATCGGCCAGGTGATGCATATCCTCCCGACGGGCAACATCGGTTTGGACAGCGATTGCTTCGCCTCCAGCACTGACGATTGCGTCGACGATAACTTTTAGTGCCTCTTCATTAACATCGGCTGCAACGACACGGGCGCCGAGTTCCGCGGTCTTCTGGCAGATTAATTGGCCAAAGCCTCCAGCGGCGCCTGTGACTACAATTACTTTTTCGTCGAGGTAGTTTGTCATGTCTACTGCCTATCGTTTGCGTCTAAAAATAGTATCGAATACGGGTAAAAAGCGTGTAGGGTTAGGCCCGTACGTGTATTGGAAATCCGGTAGAACAGCCTCGGTCAGCGAGAAGTCTTCCCAGGGAAGGGATCATAGCCGAAGTCCAGGTGGAAAGGGGGCAGGAAGTTTAAACCGCATTGATCCCGGATCTCGAAAGTATCTTGGAGATGTGGTTTATACTTCGTTTCCAACAAGTAGATTCATTTGGAGTAAACCACATGAGTAATCTATCCCTATTCAGCGCTTACGCCGCATCGTTTGAAGAGTCATTGACAGATGACGACTGGACTCGACTGGAGACCTATTTTGCCGACGATGCAAACTATTGTCCTGGCGATGGCTCAACAGCCGAAGGTCGGCCTGCCGTGCTAGCGGCACTGAAAGACAGTGTTGATCAACTCGAACGAAAAACCGAAAGCCGTGACATACTTGGCACACCTGATATTGCTGAAGAAGGCGACAGAATTACGCTGAATTTTCAGATCCGGTATACCAAGACAGGACTACCCGATCTCATCCTCGATGGTGTGGAAACCGTCGACTATGCCAACGGTGTGATTCAACGTATGGAAGATAAGTTTGCTAACACGGATACCTATCTAGACTGGAGATCGAAATTGTAATGCGCCCATCCGTTTTCCGCTTACAGTTTTAAAGACAAACAACTGTGTTAGCGAAACAATCCGATGGCCGGTTGTGTGTTGCTGGGTGAATAAAACCGGCCGATGTTCGGAATCACGTCGTACAGAGCCGACGGCGACACACCCATCCAGAGCGCCAGATCAGCAAAGTATTGATCGGTGGACAATGTGGGCATCAGGACTCCCCGACCAGTGTCGAGCGGGTTACCCAAGCCTAGATCAGGGTAGTCACCAAATAGCTTCCCTCCGTCGACGCTTCCTCCCATTACAAGATGATTGCCACCCCAACCATGGTCGCTACCGCGCCCATTGGACGTTAATGTTCGCCCAAAATCAGACGTGGTAAAGGTAGTGACGTTTTTCTGAAGCCCTATCTCTCCCATAGCTTTTTGGAAAGATCCCAACCCGTTATTCACGGAATTTAACATGCCCGCCATGGAGTTGATCACTTCATCATGGTGATCCCAGCCACCAAAATTCACGAAGAAGGTCTGCCGCTGCGAGCCAAGCTGAGAATTCGCAGCGATCGTTTTAGCTATCATCTTTAGGGATTGGGAAAAATCGTCTGGTCCAAAAACCGTACTGAATTCAGAGACACCACTTACCGCTGCCCCGACTAGTTGGTTCATCTCGATCGCTTGGTTGTATCGTTGGCGATAGGTACGTCGAAACAGATTGCTAAACGAATTTCCGTAGATGGTATCAACAGCTTGTTGATAATTTCCATCGATGCCGTCGAAAACCTCTAATGGCACAACCCCATTGTCACTGGGTACCATACTGAAGGAGTCAGTTTGAATGCCAGTCTGAAAAATATTCGCACCCGATAGCGAAATACTCATTGATAATGCTTGATTGCCGTTAGTGCCGATAAGCATATCTGCCAAACGCCCACCCCAACCTGCAACGCTTCGAGCGTCCGGTACAGAAGTTTGCCACTGGTTGATCTGGTCGCTGTGAGAATATAAGCCAAGCGGTAGTCTTGCGGTGCCGTTCTGTAACTGGGTTGCCGAAGTGGGCTCAACCAAAGTACCTACATTAGTGACAAAGGATAGCTGGCCTGAATCGTACAAACTTTGCAACTCGGTCAGTGCAGGGTGCAGTCCTAGCTTTTTCCCGCCAATGCCAGCATTGTTCAGTGGCAACAAATCAGACTGGGGTAGTGCTAAATCTGTTCGAATTTTGGCGTACTCTGCGTAACCGTTCGAATCGATGGGTGCTAAAACATTGAATGAGTCCATACCGCCTGCGAACAGGACACAAACCAGTGCTTTGTAGTCCCCGGAGGTCTGAGCGCTGGCGTTTCCTATCAGACTTAGTTGAGACAACCCCACACAGGTCGCGAGTGCTGCCTTCCCGGTGTTGTTCATAAAGTGTCTTCGTGATGGGCTAAATTTTGACATTGGTTTTCTCCTATATAGCTGTCGTGTAGTCAGGTGAAATCATGATGAGATAGATCGCTGTGCGAACTTTCTGTTCGCCTTCTAGGTTAGCGATAGTTTCGCTGACCACGGTGCGGGTTGTCGGGGTCATAGTGCCGTAAGTCAACTTGGTATCTAGTCGGTTAAGCAGTTCCTCGTCGTTGAGAGCAAGTTCGGCGTCTAACTGTAACCTTGTCACCGCAGAACCAAGCTCTTCTTCCAGTGGTCCATCTTCACTCAATGCAAAGGCTAAGTAGTTCTTAACACTTATGATCGAACTGGTGCTGGTTATCTGAAATTCGGGTGAGACCAATTCGTTTCGAGACAATTCGCCGAGCGGTGAATAGTCAGATTGAAAAAAATTGAAAACGCTGGGTGAACCAAAAATGACTTGCTTTGTTGCTTCATGCAAAGAGTCGCCAATGTCGTTGTAGGTTCGATCATGGCTTACGGCGTTGAAGGCACGTGACAGATGCATGGCTCTCAGCATCGGTTCCCGTAACTTGCCTTGGGCATTGTTGGCAAGTTCGGGTGGATTCGTTGCTTCTGGGTCAAGTAGGATGGCACGAATCACAGCTTTCATGTCACCCCGCTTGGAATTTACATCCCCTTCGAATGCGGCAGAAACACGGGCAATATAGGCAGGGCTTGGGTTTGATGTCACTAATCTCTGAATAAGGAGCCGTCCAAAGAATGGGCCAACGTTAGGATGGTTGAAAAGATTGTCGATCGCACCCTGAATGTCTTGTAACCCACTTTGACCCGCAGAGAGCACCTGACCGTTCAACAACTGTTTTGAAGTGTTGTCGTGATATGGCTCATACATAGACATAGGGATTGAAAAATCTACATCGCGCTCAAGCTCATTCTGGAATGAAGGTTCTTCGCCACCATTCCCCAGCCCAGTAAAGACCTTTGCGAATTCCCGAATGGTATTGTTGTCGTAGGTTGGAATCGGGTTCCCGCTGTTGTCCAGTTTGTGCGAACCATCCAAATTCAGTTCGAACAGTCCGATGCTGAACAACTGCATGACCTCTCTCGCGTAATTCTCATCAGGAAAGGTGCCTTTATCTGAATTCGCTCTGGCATTACCCAGGTGGCTGAGGTAAACACCCATTGCTGGGCTCATTGTGACGTCAAGTAAGAGGTCTTTGAAGTTACCGAAGCTATTGTTCAGAAGAAGATCGTAGTAGGTCGCCAGGGCAATCGGGTTTTCACCAATTTCTTCGACGGTGGTTCCGATGACAAAAATCTCTGTTAACGCGGTGGCTACTCTTTGGCGCACCAGGTCTGGCGATGTCATCGCCTGTGTCCACCAGGCGTATCCAAAGTAACTTTCCGGAGCTCCTTGAACCTCAAACAACGCATCAATATCTGCTTCACTGTCCGCATCTTCAGCAGCGTTCAGGCGCGCGGTCAAAAAATCGGCGTAGGGTATCGTCAAGCCAATTGGCGCATTAAATTGTGCTTCCAGCCATTCTTCGTGTCCCTGACTCGCTACCTGACTGATCAGAGGATAATTAGCGCCCATGGTTGCCTGAGTGAGAAACCTGGAAGCTTCGTTTGCTGCAGTAAGAGACACGGCATGAATGGTCTCGTCGGACGCGGGATTAGGATTCACATAACCGAATCCTTCGCCGGGTTCGCTCAGCGTGATGTGTTCGCATTCCTCTTCTTCATCGAGTGTTTCAGTGTCGACGTCACAGTGTTGCTCCAGCTCTGATTCGTCTTCATCGTTGTCTAAATCGTCATCCTCGAAGTCTTCGTCATCCTCGAAGTCTTCGTCGTCCTCGAAGTCTTCGTCATCCTCGAAGTCTTCGTCATCCTCGAAGTCTTCGTCGTCCTCGAAGTCTTCGTCATCCTCGAAGTCTTCGTCATCCTCGAAGTCTTCGTCGTCCTCGAAGTCTTCGTCATCCTCGAAATCCCCTTCATCCTCGAGATCTTCGTCGTCGTGCGAGCCTTGATCTTGATCCTCAAATAGTTCCTTCAACCACTCGTACAAACGCTCAAGGTCTTCGGGTGAAATGCCGGTACCATTGTTATCGCCGATGACAAGGTGCGTGTTCTCTTCATTGTCTGGTTCAGCGCGAATGGCCGAGGTATGGCTGAACAACAAGGCCACTAGCGCGCCGCTGATTAGTAGGTGATTGATCGTTTTCTTCACTTTCATCGGATCTCCCGTTGTACTGAAAAGGTTATAGTCTTCTTGTGCAGGTAACGAAGACTTGTCATGCTTATTCCATCTTTTTGCGGAGGTCCGACGAGCGGCGGTTTTTTATGAAGAAGTCGATATTCTTGGGCTTATTGGCGCTTACGGTTTCAACGATGGCGAAGGGTGGGCCGTTTTCGGGTGATGCTGATGTCGCGGTCGGATACGGCTATGACAGCAATGTTTCGATCGACGAAGTTGATCTGAACACCAATATTGGTGACCAGTTTTCCGATGTCAGGTTATCTGGAGGACTAGATTATCAGTCTGATGATGAGCTTAAGCTCTCTGCGAGAATGACGTTAAGTAACAAGTACTACAATACCTTCGATCAATTCGACAACGCGCTCATATTGTCATCTGTAGCTGCTAAAAAGAAATGGGGAAAGTGGGAGTTGGGGTTCACGGCACGTTACATTGATTTTAAGCTGGATGGAGATGGGTTTCAGGAGCTTACCCAACTTTCCCCGACACTGAGCTGGTTTATCAATAAGAAAAGTTATCTGCGCATAGCACTCGAGACAACAGACGAATCGTACGATGATCGCAAAACACGAGACAATGATCGTGACGAAGTTAGCTTGTCTTACTATTACTTTCTAAATGGCCTGCGTCACTACATTACTTTACATGCAGAGATTGCCAACGAAGATGCCAAGTCGAGGGTGTTCAGCAACGATGCCTGGCAAGTTCGACTGGTCTATCAAAAAAGGCTCAATAAGATTCTGAAGGATTCGACACTAAAACTCAGTTATCGGTATCAAGAGCGAGACTACGATGATCAGCAGAACCCGGGCATTGGCGACTTTCGTGAAGACAACAGACATCGCTACGAAATCGAATTGGAAGTGCCCGTCAATTCTCACTGGTCGATCGCCGCCGAGTTGGTATACAGCGACTATCGATCCAATCTGGGTTCGGCAGACTATACCCAGAACGTGGCCCAGTTAACTGTAAAGTACGAGTTCTAGGGAAGCCTTTCTAAAATTCCGTAACCATAGACGGGGTCTTTACCTGGTGTTCCAGCATCGCGAGCTAGCCGTTTCAGATCAGCTTTATTTTTCAAGTCTGGCTTATTCGCAATAAACGCGGTGACATAGGCAGTGGCAAATGACGTTCCCGTGGACTCTTTATATCCTCCGGGTAGGGCGTGTGCCACGTTTACGCCCAGACTGGCAAAATCTACGTGATCACCGCGGCCTGCACGATAAAACGGCACGCCTTCGTTATCGATTGCTGTCACGGCAACAGTGCATTGATACCCCGCCGGATAGAGTGTGTCTGCTAATGGGCCACTATTACCCACTGCTGAAACAATTATCACTTGCTGCCTGCAAGCTTGTTGAATAGCACGTTCAAGAATACTGCTATGAGGACCCGTCAAACTCATGTTAATTAACTTTATATCGTTTCCCACAAGCCAGTTAAGGGCTCGGACGACAGCCTGCAAAGTTGAAAATTCCTGACCGCTATCATCTTGCGCAAGCACGGCAGCACTATAAAGTTTGGCACCTACTGCATGGCCTTTGAACTGCGTGCTGTGTCCGACCAGAAGAGATGCTATTGCTGTTCCATGGGTGAGGCTTAGATCGAACCCTTCGGGCGAAAAACTAACCTCGATAACATCGCTGTCGGCAAACACATCATGGGTTTGGTCTACACCGGAATCGATCATTCCAATGGGCTGATATACGCCAGGATTGAAAGAGGTATGCTGCGCTGTCGCGAGGTTCGACACTTCTGATGCGGGGCGATAGATTACATTGCGGTCAACAGCTACCAGGGGTGAGTTAAGAAACTGCAACCCGGCGAGTTGCAACGCAGCCGGTTCGAACGACTTTGGTGCACTAATTGTCCCAATCACATATCCCAGCGCATCAAGTTTCTCTCTTGCAGTAACAATATAGCCTCTGGCCTCTAGCGCGATCAGCGAGCCAGGGTCAGCCAACACAATCCATTCTTCGGTTATTGATTCGCGTCCCTCGTCGTCAACCAGGAAGTCGAGTGCCACGTCGAGTTGATCGTTCAGTTGCTCAACTTGCTCGCCGGAAACTTCCTCAAAGTCGCTCTCAAAGTCTGCATCGAAGCCCGCCTCAAACTCATCTCCAGATTCAGCTTCAAAATTTTCCTCGAACTCCTCTTCGAACTCCTCTTCGAACTCCTCTTCGAACTCCTCTTCGAACTCCTCTTCGAACTCCTCTTCGGACTCCTCTTCGAACTCCTCTTCGAACTCCTCCTCGAATTCCCCTTCGAACTCTTCTTCGAATTCCTCCTCCAGTTCGTTTTCGAATTCATTCTCCAAGTCACTGTCGAGTTCATCCTCCAGATCATCTTCGAACTCGTCCTCTAATTCGTCTTCGAACTCATCCTCTAATTCATCTTCGAACTCGTCCTCTAATTCATCTTCGAACTCGTCCTCTAATTCATCTTCGAACTCGTCCTCTAATTCGTCTTCGAACTCGTCCTCTAGTTCATTTTCGAACTCGTCCTCTAATTCATCTTCGAACTCGTCCTCTAATTCATCTTCGAACTCGTCCTCTAATTCGTCTTCGAACTCGTCCTCTAATTCGTCTTCGAACTCGTCCTCTAATTCGTCTTCGAACTCGTCCTCCAGTTCATTTTCAAACTCATCCTCTAATTCATCTTCGAACTCGTCCTCCAGTTCGTCTTCGAACTCGTCCTCTAATTCGTCTTCGAACTCGTCCTCTAGTTCATTTTCGAGCTCGTCCTCCAGTTCATCTTCAAGCTCGTCCTCTAATTCGCCTTCAAGCTCGTCCTCTAATTCGTCTTCAAGTTCTTCGGCAATTTGAAGGTTTACTAGTGTATGGGCATGTGCGGGGAACGCACTAATGCAAAACCATGCTATTGCAGCGAAAATTAAAAAATATTTATGAGGGTTGGTAGTAGTCACAAGATAGAAGACAATGGCGCGTATATATAAGCAATAAACGAGTTTACCCAAATATTATTCCTCGTTGTGGGAATAATTGTGGGAATAATTGTGGGAATAATTGTGTGGATCTGACGTTCATGGATAGTAATGAAGACAAGTTAACGGGGAAAGCTTTGAACGAATTGTTGGCTTCGGAGCTCTCTACCATGCGTAAATTTAC
>Ga0206679_10000660_pt1 | contig 28869 bp, 17 predicted proteins | sample M110012015metaG_FD_155464 | JGI IMG/M metagenome (GOLD analysis project Ga0206679, IMG submission 155464) | Ammonia-oxidizing marine archaeal communities from Monterey Bay, California, United States - M1 100m 12015 | ecosystem: Environmental > Aquatic > Marine > Intertidal zone | place: USA... | reverse complement strand
ACATCCTGTTCGAGTTCTAATATCACCTGCACTAGCAGCCATTGATTCGAAGGTGATTGTAGGCGTGACCACTTGAATCGGAACCGCTGGTATCCCTAGAAACGCTTTGAATTGCGATTGGAGTGATCAATATTTACTTTACAATAGCGACCAGCTCCCCCCATGGCTCGTATCACGACTGGTGCAGTTGGACTAGCTTTCAAAGGTAATATGGGGGCGTCGACGCAGCCAGTTAACGGTGCATGTCAGGGTTCTAAAGGTAGCAGCTTGCAGTTTAATGTGATGTGTGGTTTTGTCTTCTAGAGCTAGCCGGGTGACCGGTAGAGGTGCTTTTCGGGTTAGCTGATAAAGTATGTTCTAATTAACGAGCAGTAAGAGGGGGGCGAGATGCAGCTGACGATTAATCCAATTTCTGAGCGGGGATTTGGCGCCGTCGTGGAGGGTGTCAGACTCAATCAATTGCAGGATGCCCAGTTTGCAGAGATAAAATCGGCCTTCCTGAAATTTGCTTTCCTGGTATTCCCTGAGCAGTTCCTCACCGACGAAGAAAATATTGAATTTGGCGAACGCTTTGGCAAACTGGAATTTGGCGCCCTGCCGATCGCTAATCAAACCAAGCATGAAGACGGCTCCTACAGCGAGGTTATCAGCATAAAGACCCGTCGTATGCGAACCAATATCGGTAATGAAGCCTGGCATACAGACTCTACCTATTGGCCGGTAAGTAGCAAATGTGCCATGCTCTCTGCCGTTGCTGTTCCAGCTCAGGGTGGCGAGACGGAACTTGCCGATACGCGAGCCGGTTACGCGGCTCTGGATGAAGGCAGTCAACAACAAATAGCCGGTTTGAGCGCCTATCATTCAACACAGTTTTCGCAGGCCAACGATCTAGGTGACTTTCCCAAGCAGCAGCAAGGCACTATCTATCACGGTGAGGCCTATTTGCGACCACTGGTTAAAACGCATCCAGAGACGGGAATCAAAAGTCTTTTTATCGGTCGACATGCCTTTGCTATCCCTGGCCTGGAAAGACAGGAAAGCAGAGCATTGTTGAAATCTCTGGTTGATTTTGTTGTCAGCGAGCCCTCCCGAGTCTATACCCATAAATGGCAGGTAGGCGAAATGCTGGTTTGGGATAATAGGGCATTATTGCATCGTGCCAGACCCTACGATTACAGCTTGCCAAGGGTAATGACCGCGACCAGGATCGCTGGTGACGCCAGCGAGCTTGCTTATTACCCGGAAGATTCGAGAGCAGAAGCGGGACGCCAGGCGCTGGCGACCGAGCTGGCGATTCTGCAGCAGGAGGCTAAAGGGAAAATGTTTGCCTGATCTGCAACAACCCTATCTGCAATAAAAGCCCTGTAGCGGCTTTTTCTCAAACAGAACGATGTATCAATAAAATGATGTATCAATAAAATGATGTATCAATAAAATGATGTATCAATAAGAATTATGATACCTTATGAGCGCATGGCCTGGTCGGGGATGCCAAGGTAAACCGTGCTGGATCTGGTAAGTTTGTAACTCAGCCTGACGGTGTTAATTCCCCCTTGCCGTTTATGACTTTAACTTGATTAACGGGGTGTGAGAAACGCCTGGATGCCATAACTTTGTGAGGAAGTATTTATGTCGAAATTTTGGAACAGCAAGCACGTCTGCCTACAATTTTCATTTTTGGTGCTGGGATTTTCAGTCGCTGTGTTGCAGGCGGATACAGATCCGCAGCCAGAATACTCAAGCCCGGTAGCTGCAAACTACCCCAAAGACGTTTATTGGGGTGACACTCACTTGCATACTCGAAATTCAGCGGATGCTTATTCATTAGGCAATTTAAATCTAACACCAACGGATGCTTATCGGTTTGCTCGCGGTCAGGCAATCACGGCTCACAATGGTATGCAGGTACAGTTGAGAAGGCCTTTGGATTTTCTGGTGGTGTCCGACCACGCCGAGTATCTGGGTGGTTACTATCGATTCGATGTTGCTGATCCATTGGTTGTCGAAACAGCAGCAGGAAATCAGTGGAAAGAATTCGAAGACCAGGGTGATCCGATAGCTCGAATTGGCACCTTCACCGCCAGTATGCAGGATCCTGAAAACTTTTATCCCTTTCCAGAAAAAGTCCGTAAATTAATCTGGGAGGATGTAGCCCAAACGGCAGATGATAATAATAGGCCAGGGGTGTTTACAGCGTTCACAGGCTATGAATGGACCTCAATGATTTCCGGAAATAACCTTCATCGAGTTGTTCTTTACAAAGATGGCGCCGAAAAAGCAGCTCTGATCCCGCCTTTTTCTGGGCAGGATAGCCTCGACCCCCGCGATCTCTGGCAGGCGCTAGCACATTATGAAGAGGCTACTGGCGGCTCCGTAATGGCAATTGCCCATAATGGCAATATTTCCAATGGCATGATGTTCTCCGACACCTCAGTGGACGGCAAAGCCATTGATGTGAATTATGCCAAGCTGAGATCCCGGTGGGAGCCCGTCTACGAAGTCACTCAAGTGAAGGGGGATGGTGAGTCCCACCCGACATTATCTCCAGACGATGAGTTTGCTGACTTCGAAAACTGGGACAGGGACAATATTGGCCGCACTGAGGACAAGCAGGACGCCATGCTCAAACACGAATATGCGCGCTCCGCCCTTAAATTAGGGCTCAAGCACGAGCAGGAACTGGGCGTTAATCCCTTTAAGTTTGGTTTGATCGGGAGCACTGATGGGCACAATTCAGTTTCAACCACTGAGGAAGATAACTTTTTTGGCAAATTTCCGGATTCCCAGCCGAGTAAGAAGCGGCTTGATAATCAAATGGCGGGTGTTCTATGGGAAAACTGGCGTATAGTTGCTTCCGGTTATGCCGCTGCCTGGGCCAGAGAAAATACCCGCGAAGCCCTGTTTGAAGCCTTCAAGCGCAGGGAGGTCTATGCAACCACTGGATCCCGTATTCAGGTCAGGTTTTTTGGCGGCTGGAATTATCAGGCTTCAGATATCGATCGCCCAACCTATCTGGATATAGCTTATAGTGGCGGAGTGCCGATGGGCGGGGACCTCCTGCAGGCACCAGAAAACAAGGCTCCCTCTTTTATGGTGGTCGCCGCAAAAGATCCAGATGGGGCTAATCTGGATCGTGTGCAGATCATCAAGGGCTGGTTGGAACAGGATGGCGCTCTCAGGGAAAAGGTCTATGACGTGGTATGGTCAGGCGAGCGCTCTTTGGATCCCGAGACGGGTAAGTTGCCTGCGGTAGGCAATACCGTCGATGTCGAAACAGCAACCTATTCAAACTCAATTGGTTCGACCGATCTAGCCGTGGTTTGGACGGATCCCGACTTCGATGCGGATGAACGGGCATTTTACTATGCCAGGGTATTGGAAATCCCTAAACCGCGCTGGACAACCTATGATGCAGTTTATTTCAACCTGGATCTCAGCGAAGACATTCCGAGAGTAATCCAGGATCGAGCTTATACTTCACCGGTCTGGTATACGCCCTAGTGAGACAAAGCGTGCTGCGGGAACCAGTGATTCATTTCCTGGTTCTGGGAAGTCTGATATTTGCTGTTTTTCACTGGATTTCAGGGGAAAGTGACGCCTCAGATAAGCGTACTATTATCGTTGATGAAGCTGCGATACTGGAATTCATGCAGTATCGCTCAAAATCCTTTGATCGAGAAGCTGCCCGGCAACGATTTTTTGGCTTTTCCGACCAACGCCGTAAACAGATTGTGGAGCAATTTGTCAGGGAAGAGGCGTTGTACAGGAGAGCCCTGGATTATGGTTTTGATCAGGGGGATTATGTGATCCGTCTGCGCCTGGTACAGAAAATGGACTTTACTGCGGAAGGTCTGGCGATTGACCATACCGAGATTGCTGATGCTGCAGTGAAGGAACACTATCAGGCCAATATAGCTGAGTATACCGAATCCGCCACTATATCTTTTGTTCATGTTTTTCATAGTTTCAGTAAAAATGGGGTCGGTCTTGCGACCTCAAAATCGGTGGCATTAATGGAGCGGCTCAATGCGCAGGGGGTTACTTTAGAGCATGCTGCTCGATATGGTGACCGGTTTCCGTATCATGTTAATTACGTTGAAAAAACGCTGGAGCAGGTCACAGATCACTTTGGTCTGGCGATGGCAAGGCAGTTATTTTCGCTGCCCGTAAATCGTCAGCAGTGGCTAGGCGGGTTTCAATCCGAGCATGGGCGCCATGTCGTATTGGTGGTGGCAAGCGACCCAGCAAGGATCCCTGAGTTCACGGAGGTTGCCGGTCAGGTCCTTGTTGATTTGCGTAACCAGATAAAAAGCCATCAGCAAAAGAAATATATCGATGAAGTACTTGCACATTACCAAGTTGAAATCGATCCCGGGTTGCTGGGTAATTGATTATCTGTGAGCAGGAACGCAATACCACGTGTCACTGCCGTCACGCTTTAGCACTCGCAGGATTAACGTTGTGAATAGTACAGGGTGCTCATTAGCTGTGATGATGCGCGCAGTGTGTTTGAGCTTTCTGCCATTGCTGCTGGGATTGATAATTGCTGTTGTGCCAGCCTCGGCCCATGATAGCCGGCCGGTTTATATTGAACTAATACAGGACACTGCGACACTTTATAATCTGATGTGGCGGGTACCTGACAGCATCCGGCAGGAGACCATTCCAGATATAACCCTGGAAGGGGATTGTAAGGCTCATAGCGTTAACGAAGGTATTATTTCGTCAATCAGGGCGATCCAGAGTCACCAGGGTCGCAGGGTTTACCGTTGTGAACTCGATGTTTTCCCAAAAGCAGTTTTGCTGGACTATCCAGTGAGCAATCCGTCGTTATCGACTATCGTACGGGTAATTGACCGGGATAATGCGGTTCGGGTTATTCATGCCCGGCCAGAATCTAACCGTATTGCACTGTTAAATAACGATTCTGCTGGCCAGGTTGCCCTGGAGTATATCTCACTGGGAACACGGCATATCTGGAGTGGCTTTGACCACCTGCTCTTTGTGACCTGTCTGGTGCTGATGGCCAGTGGTTTAAAGCGTGTACTGCTGATGGTCACGGGTTTTACGGTAGGGCATTCTCTGACCCTTATCATGGCAACTCTGGGCTTGATCAGAATCCCTGTTTTACCGGTCGAACCGGTGATTGCACTGAGTCTGGTATTTGTTGCGGCAGAGTTGCTCAGGGAGCAGAAAGACACCTGGACATGGCGTTATCCTCTGCTCATGGCTTCATGTTTTGGTTTGTTGCATGGCCTTGGTTTCGCCAGTGCTATTTCAGCACTCGGGCTGCCTGAGAATGAAATTTTTACAGCGTTGCTGGCATTCAACCTGGGCGTTGAACTAGGCCAGATGACGTATGTAGTGGCTATTATGCTGTTGATGGCCTTGTACTCGTTAGCCAGTGGTGCGCTAGGCGCGCCAAAGGCCATGGTTCTATCAAGAGTGCTTGCCTGGCCTGTCGGTGGACTCGCCGCATTCTGGTTCGTGGAAAGGCTTTACCTGCTGGTCAGCTAGAGCAGCAGGATTAACGTAACCATTATCCTGGTGGGTGATCTGGACGGAGTGTTTGAGTTCGCTGCTTGGTTTATTTAGGTGGCCTTCTGGTTTGTCAGGCCCTGGCCGGACCTATTAACATTCGTATTCAGCGCGGACGGGATTGATAAAACCAATTAATCAGAGGATTGACCATGAGATTAAACGATAAGGTAGCCATTGTGACGGCGGCAGGTCGAGGTATTGGCCGAGGAATTGCCTTGCGCCTGGCAGAAGCAGGCGCGCAGGTGGTCGTCAATTCATATACGGAAGAAACCACCGCTGAAACAGTACGGCAGATCAGGCAGGCCGGGGGCAAGGCAAGTCAGGTGGTCGGTGATATTACCAATCCTGACAAGATGCTGGAGCTGCGCGACCACGCATTGAGCCAGTATGGGCAGATAGATATTCTGGTGAATAATGTAGGTGCTGGCCCCAAGCAGGCAGTCGCGCCGGAGCAACATGAGCTAGGCCCGGTTAGCGCCGTTTGGAATGCTTTATATGCCCAGAATTTACTGCCGGTGGTACAGATGACCGAAGCTGTGCTCCCCTCTATGCGGCAGCGACGGGAGGGCAAGATTGTCATTATATCTTCTATAGCAGGCCGGACTTCGCTATCTGATAAGATGCTCAATCACTTTGTGCATCCATCCTATGGTGCTATGAAAGCAGCATTGATCAACTACACCCAGACGCTGGCTGAACTGGCTGGACCGGATAACATAAATGCTAATGCGGTCTGTCCTGGTATTGTTTATACCGATGCCTGGAAAAGTAACGCAGGCAAGGCAGTTAAGACCATAGATGAGTTCCGTGGCCAGCAAGCAGATGAGTGGTTTGCTGGAATAGCCAGGGGTGACTATCCGCATATCTTTGACAGAACGCCGCTGCAGCGACCACAAACCGTCGAAGACATTGGTAATGCAGTTTTATTTCTGGTGTCTGAGAACGCGATCAATATTACCGGTCAATCCCTGATGGTGGATGGCGGTATGGTAAAAATCTAATTCCTTGGAAGGCTTAAAGTTAACCCGGGCGATAGAAGGGGATGTGCACGGGGTCAAATGTCTCGAACTACCTGGATTCTCTCAATAGAGACCAGAGATTGCTGCTGGCAAGAAGACTCACTAGAGAAACCAGCAGGGCCAGCGCAAACCACTGTAAGGCATACGAGAGGTTCTGGTTTATATTAATGTGGACCGCAGGCCAGTGCCTGATGAGGCCACCAGCCTGATCTTCGGCCAGTCTGACCTCAACAGGATAGACGGGTTCCTTGAGCTGCTCATTGATGGTCCTGAAATCGAGATAGCGCATCCGTATAGGCCAATTGGAGCTATCTAACTGCTCAGCGTATGCCTGAGGTCTTGGCTGAGTCAGGTGGATCTGACCAGTAACAGTGACGGGGCCGTTATAAGGCTGGATACCGGGCTTGCCGCCAGGCTGCACCAGTGCTGTAATCCAGCCGCGATTCACCAGTACCAGTTTGCCATTGGATTGCAGACGCAGGGGCGTGACCACGCTATAGCCGAGTTGGCCGTCATAGAACTGGGCAATCAGTAACAGGCTGTGGTCGTTTTCATAGGTACCGGTTATTTGCACATGGCGATGCTGGAGCGAGTCGTCTGCGGCCTGCAGTTGCGCGTCTGGTATTGCTTCCAGCCGAACTGCTTTTACCTGGTATTCGAGTTGTACAGCTTCCTGGTCAGCGAGTTTGTCAGCCGCTCGACTGAGCTGCCATATCCCCAGTCGAGCCAGTCCGGCAACGGTCACCAGGGCGCATAGCGCAACAAGTAGGTTTATTCTTATCCGTAACTGGCCTAAGTTGAGTTCAAAGCGCAAAGACATGGCTAGTTCCTGAATAGTAGCGGTTGGTCGGCAAGCGACAGGCAATTATAATTCAGTGCTGCGTGCCTGTGCAATTATGAGTTTAATGGTTACCTGTTGAGCTGGTATTCGACTACCAAATGGGTGCATCACGACTACCTGAGCGGGCAGAAATGCTCTGGTTTGTCTGGCCCGGGGCCGAGATTTTTTGTCGACCAGGCAGCCGTCACCTATTTCATCAGGGTAATCCACTGGTTTATCTGTTGTTCCAGAATATCCAGCGGAATGGCGCCATTTTCAAGCACCTTGTCATGAAATAGTCGTATATCGAATTGATCGCCCAGCTCAGTTTCAGCTTTGGTGCGCAGATCCTGTATCTTCAATTGACCCAGCTTATAGGCCAGTGCCTGGCCTGGCCAGGAAATATAACGGTCTATTTCATTAATGATGTCCAGTTCCTTACGGGGGGCATTATCCTTGAAATAGGCGATGGCCCGACTCCGGGACCACCCTTTGTAATGCATTCCTGTATCGACCACCAGTCTGACGGCCCGCCACATATCGTAACTGAGCTGGCCAAACCTGGAATAGGGGTCTTTGTATAATCCCAGGTCATAGCCCAGTTGCTCGCTGTAGAGTCCCCAACCCTCTGTAAATACCGTAAAACCGGAAAACCGACGAAAATTAGGCAGGTTATCGAGCTCCTGCTGTAGTGCAATTTGCAGATGGTGCCCGGGTACCGCCTCGTGTACTGTCAGGACCTCGATCTCGAACTTGGGACGAGACAGTGGCTGGTAAAGATTGACGTAATAATAGCCAGGTCGGCTGCCATCAGCGGCTGGCCTCATATAATAGGCGGTAGTGGTATCAGCTGCGATAGCATCGGGGATAGCTTTGATACCGTAAGGCATTCTGGGCAGCTTGGTAAACAGTTTCAGTAGTGTCGGGTCTATGCGTTTTGCTGTGGCTTGATAGGCCGTCATCAGGTCATCGGCATTATCAAAGTAGAACTTTGGGTCGTTTCGGAGATGGGTAAAAAGCTCCGATAGGGTTCCCTGGAACCCTATTTCCATTTTCAGTGCCATCATCTGCTCGCGAATGCCGGCGACTTCCTTTAATCCAATACCGTGGACCTCATCCGGAGTGAGATCAGTGGTAGTAAAACTTCTCACCTTGAACTCATAAAAAGCCTTGCCGTCAGGAAGGTTTGCAGCGGCTATTTCTGATGAACAGTTAGGTAGATAAGTATCGGTAAAGAACTGATAAAACTGTCTGTATGCCGGCAATATACTCGCTTCAATAATCTCCTGAGCAGTTCGCTGCAGGCGCCGTCGATCTGCAGCACTGATAGTCTCTGGCAGACTTTTGAAGGGTTCGTAGAACGGGCTGTCTGTGGAAACCTCGACAAGTTGTTTGCGGATCTGATTCGGAATCCTTTGCATGGTAACAGAAGGCGGGACATAGCCCCTGAGCAGTCCTTGCTGCATCCTCTGGATGGTCTGGTCAACTAGCTGGTTTACCGTTGATAACCTGGCGAGCCAGTCTTCATAGTCATCAATCGTCTGTAATCGCAGCGATGTTGCTGTTTCATTAAGGGTTTGAATGCCGCCACGCTGACTCATAGGCATCAGGTCGGGTCTGAATTTAGAAGCTTCAACCCGTGTCTGCAGTTGTCTTTTAAACAGTTCTAAGTCAATACGACCCTGATGGGTCAGTTTTTCTATTTCTATCTCTGCCAGGCTGCTCAGTGTACTTTGGTATCGTTGTAGTCTTGCCAGTCGAGCTGTTTCCGATTCGTCTCGCCAGGAACGATTAAAACGACGATCTCCAAGGGAAGATGCCCAGACTGGATTGTCGCGCATTTCCTGATCCCAAGCGGCGTTGAATATCACCTGTAATCTGGCTGTTTCAGTATCCTGAACTCGCACCTCTGCCAGGGTGACGGGTATCTGTAAAAAAATGGGCGCCAAGAGACACAATAAGAAGAGCTTCATAAAGCCGATATCCTGTCAAATTGGTTTATTGTACCCAATTCATGGTTGGGTTGGGGGTGATTGGTTAGAGTCGGTTCTAGGTTGACGTTTCAATCGGAGAAAATAGCTTATGTTTAGTTAGTAGCTTACGCATCTAAGCTAGCCGCTCGATGATCATCGGTACGGGGGTAGGGTCGTTATCTGGGTATTATTTGATCGTTTCAATAATCATAAGTAAAGATCAGGTTAAGATTAGGCGGTTGTAAAAAAAAGTACATGTAACCGGCTTGTATTCTACCTATACTGATTATGCCAAGGGCTGTTTGTAGTAACAGCTAAAAGGAGAAAGCTTTGAGTCACATTATGACGTCGTCTAATAGGCTAATTGCTAAGGTAATTGCCTGTTTGCAAAAACTAGGAAGGGAAATTCACTGGCGTAGCAGTGTTTTCTCCATACTCACGGTGCTGGTTGCTTATCCTTCTGTATCGACTGCATCATCATTGTGGGGACAAGGGCAGGCTAATCTGGCTGTCCAGGATGGTCGGGTGCTACCCGGGAAATATCGAAACCTTATCTTGGATGTTGAACAGCTCAAGAGTCGCCTGAAGACAGTCCCGCATGAGGATGACCTCGCCTTACCAAATTCAGATGCTATAATCACAATCCCCTTGCCTGATGGTACGAGTCAGCGATTTAGAATTGTCGAGGCGCCGGTGATGTCAGCGGCTCTGTCCAGGAAATACCCTGAAATCAGGTCTTTTGCAGGGCAGGGTATTGATGAACCCAGTGCCTCGCTTCGTTTCGATATCTCACCAAGAGGATTTCATGGGGCCGTAATCAGCCCGGCGGGCAATTATTATATCGATCCTCTGACAGGCAATAACACTGGTTCTGCATCCGCTTACATCAGTTATACGCGGAAAGCTTTTTACCAGACAAACAGTAATGTATTCCAGGAGTCAGCACCACTTCCCATAGCGGTGCCAGATGACCCAAAATGGAACGATGTGATTCAGCGAAAAGGCTCCGCATCGAAAATTACACAGGATGACCCCACCTTAAAAAAGCAGCCCAGCTCAGGTACTGAGCTTAGAACCTATCGTCTTGCTCTGGCAGTAACAGGAGAATACACAGCATTTCACGGTGGCACTGTCGAAGGCGCTCTGGCAGCGATGAATACCACCATGGTAAGAGTCAACGGTATTTTTGAAACCGAGGTTGCTATCCGTATGGTATTGATTGATAACACGGACGAGTTAATCTATACCGATGCCGAGACAGACCCTTATAGCAATAACTCCGGCTTTGATATGCTGGACGAAAACCAGGCTACGATTGATGAAATTATCGGTGTTGATAATTACGATATAGGTCATGTGTTTAGTACAGGTGGCGGCGGTATCGCGCAGTTGCAAGCTCCCTGCGGCACATCAAAAGCGCAAGGAGTGACAGGGAGTTCGCAGCCTACTGGAGACCCTTTTGATGTCGAATATGTTGCCCACGAGATGGGTCATCAGTACGGCGCCAATCATACCTATAACAACTTTTGTGGTGGCAACAGGGCTTCCTCTGCTGCTTACGAGCCAGGTAGCGGTACCACTATTATGTCCTATGCTGGCATTTGTGCGCCCAACGTTCAGAATACCGCTGACGGATATTTCCACAATAAAAGCTACAATGAAATGTATGAGTTTTCCGTAAATGGTAGTGGTAATTCATGTGCCGCGGTGAGCCAGACCAATAATAATCCGCCCGTGATAAGCATGCCAGAAGGCGGATTTGTTATCCCCATATCAACCCCTTTTGCTCTGACGGCATCGGCCAGCGATGCCGATGGTCATGCTTTGACTTATAACTGGGAGCAATTCGACCTTGGGCCGACGACCGACGATGCTGATAGCAATTTGACACAACCCAGTGGCAATCAGCCTATTTTCAGGTCCTGGCCAGCCACCAGCAGTCCTACCCGTGTGTTTCCCAGAATGTCGGATATTTTAAGTGGGCAGACTACCAAGGGCGAACTATTGCCCACTTATAGTCGTGACCTGACCTTCAAATTAACCGTTCGAGATAACCAAAGCGCCGGTGGTGGGGTCAGCGATGATCAGATCAGCTTTTCGGCGACGGACGCGGCCGGCCCTTTTAAGCTAACCAACGAACCCTCGGGCTATGTTCGTAATAGTATGCAGGCGGTTACCTGGGATGTCGCCAATACGGATCAGGCCCCGGTTAATGCCAGCCAGGTTAACATATTGATTTCGTATGATAGTGGTTTGACTTATCCTGATGTCCTCGCCAGTGAAGTCCCCAATGACGGAAGTCATGAGGTCATGATGCCTGATCAGCTCAGTTCCACTGCACGACTAAAAATACAGGCTTCGGCAAATATTTTCTTTACTGTCTCGACTGCCGATTTCGCGCTTGAAGGCGATAGTGATGGTGATGGATTCAGCGATAGCGTTGATGCATTTCCAGATGACGAAACTGAATGGATCGACAGTGATAACGACGGAATCGGTGATAACGCTGACCTAGATGATGATGAGGATGGCGTAGCCGATACCATTGATAACTGTCCGCTGGTCAGTAATTCAGACCAGCTTAATTCTGATAATGATAGCCAGGGTAATGTCTGCGATGCCGATGACGATAATGATGGTGTGCTCGATGGTGAGGATGTATTTCCACTGGATGCGACAGAATCCAGCGATCTAGACGGAGATGGTATCGGTGATAACGCAGATACGGATGATGATAACGATGAGGTTGCTGATACCACGGATAATTGTCCTTTGATTTCTAACCCGGGTCAGGAGGATGCTGATGGAGATGGCGAGGGTAATGTCTGCGATTCCGATGACCCTGGAATAGGACATCGCTGGTCGGATAGCGATGCCGAAAATGGTCCTACTTTCAACTGGGTTGAGATTTCTGAGACAGGTAATGCGGTGTCTGGTCTGACGGATGACAATGCCCAGGGCCCTTTTGATATTGGCTTTGATTTCATGATATACGGTGATAAGCATCAGCAGTTCTTTATACACTCTAATGGCGTGATTAGTTTCGTAGATCCCGGTTCGGATTTTGTGCCGGCTACAAATATGTCCCTGCCTGTTAATGCTAATCGCCTCGCCATGCCATTACTCGCCTGGTTTTGGGATGACCTTGAGCCGAAAGCAGATTCCCTCATTTATTACGGGGTCCAAAATAATAATGAATTGGTGATTCAGTTCAGTAATTACGGCCGCTACGGTGACGAAACCGGCAGGTTTGATGCCCAGGTGATTATTCGCGCCGATGGCCAGATTCTGTTTCAGTATTTTCAGTTTCGAGATGGTATTGATGTAGGAAGCGCCACGATCGGTGTAGAGAATGCCGATGGCACTGCCGCCATGCAGGTGGCATTTGATGAATCCTATCTTCATGACGAGTTGGCGGTCTTGTTTCGTATGGATTCAGACCTAGATGGAATTGATGATGGCGGGGATAACTGCCCGTATGTTGTTAACTCTGACCAAGGTGATACTGACGCTGATGGTAGTGGTAATGCCTGTGATTTCTACCAATGGAGTGATAGCAACCAGACAGGTGGCCCTGTATTTGAGTGGATAGATATTTCTCAGTCTGGTACAGAAGTGCTTGAATTAGGGGATGATGATTCCGACGGTCCTTTTGATATAGGTTTTGGCTTCAAGTTTTTTGATGAAACCCAGACGCAGTTCTTTGTGCAATCTAACGGCGCCATTAGTTTCGATGCGCAAACCTATCACTACTACAATCATGCCACTCCCGGTGCTTATGGTTACAATAATTTGATAGCCTGGATGTGGGATGATCTTTTGCCCTTGGCACAATCGAAGATTTTCTATCAGACCATTAATGGCGAAAAGCTGGTCGTTCAGTTCGTTGATTTTGGCCAGTATGCCAGTTCAGGCACTGTTACTGCAGAGGTTATTCTTACCCCAGACGGCGTGGTGACGGTCCAGTATCTGGAATTTATTGGTGGAATGATTACCGATAGTGCCAGTATCGGTATGGCGACGCCTCTTGAGTCAGGTAATGCGGCTAAAACAGTTGACCGTCTAGGGGCTAAACAGGGTGAAATATGGGATAAATCGGCTGCAGGTATTTCGGTGGCCTTTAATGAGGATTACCTTGAGAATCAACTGGCTATTCGGTTTCAGGTAGCTGGAGTTGACGATGGAGAAGATACCGATGGTGATGGTGTCGCTGATGATCAGGACAACTGTGTCTCAGTGGCGAATGGCGACCAGACCAATACAGATAATGATGCCCAGGGAGACGCGTGTGATTTAGATGATGATGGTGACGGCGTGCCTGATGAGACGGATGCCTTCCCGCTGGATTCAACTGAATCGGTTGACACCGATAACGATGGTGTTGGCAATAACGCAGATACCGATGATGATGGCGATGGCGTATCAGATGAGCAGGAAGCCATTGATGGTACCGACCCATTAGATGCGGGGTCCTGTTTAAACTGTTTTTCTTTTGATATCGATGCTAACAATAAGATAGAACCTCTGGCTGACGGCCTGCTGGTACTCCGACACCTGTTTGGTTTTACTGCCAATTCGTTAGTCGACGGAGCAGTTGATCCCAGCGGTGAGCGCACCAGCGACCTGGCTATTACTGAATATCTGCTGAGTTACCAGGGAGAGTTGGATATTGATGGCAATGGTGATCTTGATCCACTGACGGACGGGCTTGTGTTATTGCGTTATCAATTTGGTTTTGGAGGCGCTGCTCTGCTTGCAGATGCTATCGGTGAAGGTGCAACTCGGACCAGTGCAGAGGATATTGCTGCCTACATTAAGCAGAGAGAGCTTCTGTCTGATAGCGAAGAGCCTCCAACCGGGCTTGATACGGATAATGACGGTTTGAGCAATGAGTTGGATGATGACGATGATGGTGATGGGGTTGGCGATATAGATGATGCTTTCCCTCTGGATCCGACCGAATGGGATGATTCTGATGGCGATGGTATCGGCGATAATTCAGACCCCATTGATAATAATCCTAGCCCAAGTGGCTGGGTATCCGGGCAATTTGCTTCAGCTTCGAGCTTTGAAGCCATGTGTGCTAGTCCCAGGTCGGGTAACTTTGCGGATGTCCAGGGTACGGTGACGGATGAGAATTTCTGGATCAGGTCCTACAGCAATGATACTTATCTCTGGTATGACGAAATCACCGACGTTGATCCGGGCAACGTCGATGACGTCCTAGATTATTTCGGACTGATGAAAACCTTCGCAACCACAGCGTCTGGCAATGCCAAGGATAAGTTCCACTTTACCTATGACACGCTGGAATGGGAAAGCCTGTCTCAATCAGGTATTTCAGCGGGCTATGGAATTGAATTTTTCAGGGGCAGCAGCTCGCCACCGCGAAGTTGGTTGATAGCGCTGGTGCAACCGGGAACACCGGCCAGTGAGGCCGATCTGGCTCGCGGTGCTGACCTGATTGAAGTTGATGGAGTTCGTTTTATCGACGGCAATGATGTTGATACCTTGAATGCAGCGCTGTTTCCGGCGAGCCTGGGTGAGGCCCATGAGTTTGTGTTCCGTGATTTAAACAGTGCAGAAGAGCGAACAGTGACGCTGGTCAGTTCCGAAATCACCTTGACACCGGTGCAATCAGTGAAAACTATCGATACCGAATCCGGGCCAGTCGGGTACATGTTGTTTAATGAACATATTGCTACGGCTGAGGCCATGCTGATTGATGCGGTGGAGACCTTTGCTGCAGCACAGGTCACTGATCTGGTGATAGATATGCGTTATAACGGCGGTGGTTATCTGGCTATTGCCAATGCCCTGGCTTCAATGGTTGCCGGGGATTTCGCCAGTGGTCAGACATTCAGTGAACTCGAGTTTAATGATAAGCATCCAAGCATTAACCCCATTACCGGAGCCACCTTAGAGCCCAGGCTGTTTTATGAAACCGCGCCCTGGGCCGGTACAACTCTCCCTAAACTGAACCTGGATAGAGTGTTTGTTCTTAGTGGCAGTGGTACCTGTTCGGCGAGTGAAACCGTGATTAACGGTTTACGCGGCATTGGTACGGAGGTGATATTGATTGGTGATACCACCTGCGGCAAGCCGTATGGTTTTTATGCCATGGATAACTGCGGGGTTTCTTATTTCACGGTTCAGTTCCGGGGTGTGAATGCGCTCGGATTTGGTGATTATACAGATGGATTTTCGCCGGCAAATATTGATCCGGCCGTGGCAGGAACGATTATTGATGGTTGTTATGTAGACGATGATCTGAGCCATGCATTGGGTGACACGGCCGAGGCCAGGTTAAGTGCGGCCCTGAATTATCGTGATACCGGGCTGTGCCCCTCCGGACTCCCCGGTAGAAATTCAAAAGGTCCGTCGCATCGACTCTCCAGGCTTAAGGGGAGCGTAGTCAGGATGTCGGGTCTCTCAGGGGCAATTGCAAGGCATTAACACGCTCCGCCATCCACTGATGGCAGCATAAATTGGAGATCGCAACTCCTTACGATATCTATTTAAATCTATCGCTTAATACTCATTTCCTCAGAGATACTTTTGTTGTTGTCCACAAACTCTGTGACCCAGGCAGAGAGTAGCTTAAATTTACGGCTGATGGGTTAGCCTGACAGATCGTTTTGGTATTTTACATCGGGGTTAAACTGCAATTACGTGCCAGCAGGTTGTCAGGTCCAGGTGCGATCCGGTGTTTTTAATGCAAAGAAACGAATAGCAAACCTGCTGCGGGGGTATATTTTTTAACAGAGGGAGTCAGACCAGGTTAGCCTATAAGTTATGCTAAAGGGTAAATATTAAACGGTATACTTTCAAAGGGTATAAACCAGCGGACCATAACCCCATATTGGATCAGCAACTATAAACACACTGGGAGGTAGCACAATGAGGATTGGCATGATGGTGGGTGAAGGTAGTGGTGCAGCACCTGAGCTAAACGGGTTAGTTGAACGTGGTAAAGCAGCCGAAGCAGTTGGGCTTGATTCTGCCTGGATCGCTAATATCGCCCTCGATGCAATGACGGCTAGTACGGCCTTAGGGGTAGCAACTGACCATATTGAGATAGGTACTGCAGTGGTTCCGACGTTTACCCGGCATCCAGTGGCGATGGCCCAACAGGCTGCCAGCACCCAGCTCGCCTGTGAGGGTCGGTTTACTTTAGGGATTGGCCTGGCACATCAGTTTATGGTGGAAAATGCCTGGGGACTTTCCTATCAGAAACCCGCGCGCCATATGCGGGCCTACCTTGAGATAATAAAACCGTTACTGGATGGTAAGCCTATTCAGCATGAAAGTGATCAGTACAAGGTGAATCTGCAGCCTCCGCCTGGTGGAAATAAGACATCGGTGCTGGTGGCTGCATTGGGGCCAGTGATGTTGAGAGTTGCCGGTGAATTAGCTGACGGGACCATCACCTGGGCGACGGGAAGGAAGACGCTGGAAGATCATATTGTTCCGGGTCTAATGAAAGGAAGTGAGAAGGCGGGAAGGCCGACACCTCGTGTCGTTGCTGGTTTTCCAGTGATGTTAACTAATAAACCTGATCAAGCACGAGCAGTGGCTGCGGAGATATTTGCTGTGTACGCGCAGATTCCATCCTATCGAGCGATGCTGGACAGGGAAGGCGCTACGGGGGTCGAAGACCTGGCCATCGTCGGTGATGAAAATATGCTCCGTTCTGAGTTCCAGCGGTTGGAGTCAGCCGGTGTGACCGACCTCTGTGCTTTCCCATTTGAAATTGAAGCGGGTGATAAACAGCGCACCATGGAATTCATGGGTGAATGCAGGCGTTGATGTGTTCGCATGGGTAAGTCTATGCCTGTGGGTTGTTTGACCAAAGCCGGGGTCGTTGAAAGTGAAGGATAGCTTTCTTATTCATCGGCTCTATAAAATTGGTTGGCTGAGTCTCAACCCAAAAATAAATTCAATATGGGCTGCAGTTTGGGTTGAAAGTTAGCCGAAGGACACCATATACGGACGTGAATCTCACAAGGATTCTACCGAACCCCACAAGGGTTCAATTTTCAGTCCCTATAAGGAGAAAAACGTGTCCAAAAGACGCTTTGTACGATATACATCTGCATCACTAGAACTCACCCTGGTAGCTTCTGCCGCAATGGTGGCATTGCCATTTTTTATGGGCTAGCCGCTACCAACCTGTGCTCGGATGAGTAAAACCTCGATGCCAGGTTCAAATCGCTGGTTTGTTGTCTGTTCGAGGCTGGGGCAGGGCAGCAATGGTTTGTTGTTCCTGCCTCCTGCTTGCTGCAACTAGCTTCTTGCTTCAAGCACTGGCCTGAGTCGGAACAGCGCTTTTCTGTGTGTCGGTGTTTGTGTTTATCGGCTATGAGTTACAAAAACTTCCCGTAGCAACCAGTGATTGCAATAATTTAACCGCCTGAGCACGGTCGGGTTGTTCTGGTTTTATTAGGAAGAGCGGTTTATTGTTTTTCGCCTCTTGCAAACACCACCACCATTTCCCTACCAGTTGTATTTAGGTTCTTATTTTACGACTGGACAAAGGCGATCAGGGATTTTTTCGGGTATATCGGGTATCAGCAATGCTTTCAGGTCACATTGATGCTACACTGACAACGTTGTCATAACTGGTTTGCAATGTTTGATGTATTGGAGCACACGAATCCTAAACCTTCATGTATTCGACTCGGCCTTCAAATGCTACCGGGCCGCCGTTAGGTTGATCTGGCTGGTTTTGGCAATCGGGATCCAGCCATTGGCTTTTGCATCGGACGATACCTATGTCCTCACTGCGGGTCACGTAGCTGATATATGGGGAGGTGATACCGCACTATCGTTTTTTGATGAGTATAGTGGTTACGGTGACTGTACGGACGAACTCGCGGGCACTGAAAGCTGCCAGAGTGTTGATTGGGGGGTCGTGACAGACGACTCGCGTGGCGAGGTTCTGGAAGTAACCTATATGGCTGATGCAGGCCATGCAGGCTTGGTCGTTGGTCCGGTTGATGCCATTGACCTCAGCGGTTATGCAGATGGTGAACTCACTTTCGATATCAATTTAATTGAGGTTGCTGAAGTTAGCCAGTTCTACATTAAGGTCGAAAGCGGTTCGGCCATATCAGGGGAGCTTCCTGTACCAGGGTTAGCGATTCAGACGGGTTGGCAGACGGTGTCTATTCCCGTGAGCACCTTGACAGCCAGTGGTGAATTATCACTTAGTGGTATTACGGCACCGATGGTGTTTTTTCCTGCTTTCCAGACAGGGTCAGGGCTGCGTTATCGCATTGATGAGGTCAGGTTTACCGGGCTCTCCGATGGCGAATCACCACCTGGGCCGGGTTCCGGGACGGATATCGATTACGAGTTGATGAGTTTTGGTGCCGGTAATGTTGCGGACACCATCAACCCTGATAGTTATCGGTGCGTCTATGATCATGGTAACTGGATTTATAATGCCGGTGTCGTTCAGCCTGGTATTAGTGGTTGTGATACTGCAACCCAGACACCCGTTGGACTGCCGACGCCACTGTCGCCTCAGTTAGTGGCACCGGCATCGGAAAAGCCCACTGCGACGCATCGTTGGTGGGGTTCTGTTTCTTTTCTGGGAGAGATGCAAGTAGGCGATTCGTCTGATGCAGCCTATATAACCCCGGATCCAATCATCGCCCGAGTCACCAATAGGGGCGTGCGTTTAATGGGTATCCCGAGCGGGCTCTCGCTTTCAAGTGATGGTTTTCTTTATAGTCTTCCTGATCCATTTGCCGAGGTTTTTGATGGCATTGCCATCGCTAATTCACAATATTCGGACCTAAATGCGTTTATGAAAGACGCCAGTGCCGGTTCGGTGACGGTACAATGGCTGGCAGGGACGGTTCCGGTCATGGAGGCCGTTTTCGTCCATGGTTCACCGCATGTTTTTTTCAAGGTCTTGCAGGGTGACCTGGTGCTTAGGACCTTGAGAGAGGACGGTGGGGAGAAGGGTATCTTCCTGGATGAAGCACAGCGCCTTGGCTTATGGACCTCAGTGGCAGGCAATCGTAACGACTTCCTCGTCACGGGAGGCGGGACAACTTCCTTTTCGGGTATTTCTGGCAGTGAGATCACCGTTAGTGATGATACTGGCGAGGTGACCGTAACCTGGTTGCCCAATGATAGTGGCGGGGAGGTTTCCAGTGCCTTGATCGAGGCATTCTCGGACTCTGCTGCGAACAAGGTAGCCAGCGTGGAAATTGATTATTCGGTTGATCGCGCTACTAACGAGGTGACCGTGACGCATCGTTACCTTGATGCGGGCGGATTGTCTGTTAGCACTATGATTGGATTGCAACCCTTACATTGGAAGTTAGCTGAATCATTCGAAGCAGTTGCCTCAACGCGTAGTGCTCGAGGATTGATTAAGTTCGTTTCGGGAAGTGGGTTCAGTTACCAGATGCCCTACGTGGGCGTATTACCGTCGCTACCTGTGATGACTGACTCGATTGATCTTGCTCGATTGGGTGAACTGATTCGCGAGTTCACAGATCCAGGCTCAGCCAGCTGGAATGACAGAGTTGATACCTACTGGAGCGGTAAGAATTATGGCAAGGTCGCTGAGCTGGCAGCGCTGGCTCGGACAGCAGGCTACCTACAGGAAGCCGATCAGCTGGTGGCCTGGCTGAAGCTGGAGCTTGAAGATTGGTTTTCTGCTGAACGCGATGGTGAATTGGATACCCAGCGTTATTTCGTATATGACGAGAAGTGGAGTACATTGCTGGGGATGGAGGAGGCATTCGCATCACATCAGTTGCTTAATGATCATCACTTTCATTACGGTTATTTTGTTCGTGCTGCTGCTGAAATCTGTCGAGTTGATGCTGCCTGGTGCGGTGCCGACCACTATGGGCCGATGATTGAATTGCTGATCCGGGATTATGCCGCGCCAGCAAATGATCCGCTGTTTCCACCCTTGAGGAATTTTGACCCAGCCAATGGCTTTTCCTGGGCCTCGGGTGCAGTCAATTTTGTTCGCGGGAATAACAATGAATCAACTTCAGAAGCCGCAAATGCTTATGGCGCTATCATTTTATATGGTATGGCGACAGGTAATGATGCCTTGGTTGAACGAGGTATGTATCTGCACGCATCGACTTCAGCTTCCTTCTGGCAGTACTGGAACAATATAGACGGCTATGCTGAACCCGGGACCGAGTTGGATAACTTTCCGTTTGGCTACGATAAGATAACGACCTCTATAATATGGGGTGATGGAGCCGTATTCTCAACCTGGTTCAGTCCGCTATTGGCACATATCCTGGGCATTCAGGGGCTACCCTCCAATACGCTAACCATGCATGTCGGATTGTACTCTGACTATATGCAAGACTATGTGACGCTGGGACTGTCTGAATCAACCAATGGTAAACCCTCAGGTCTCGGTGCTGATGAGTGGGGCGATCTCTGGTGGAATCTGTGGGCATTGGTGGATCCTGAAGCGGCTATTGCAGACTATGAAACGGTTTCTGCCTATACGCCGGAAGCAGGAGAAACCAAGGCACATACCTTTCACTGGCTGCATACCATGAGCGAATTGGGTCACCTGGTCACAGGGACCGGTGACATTACTTCTGATTACCCTGCTGCTATGGTGTTTGATCGAGGAGCGCTAAGGCAATACTTGGTCTACAATTTTGGTGACACGCTGCTGACGGTGACATTTAGTGATGGGCACACTGTTAGTGCAGCCTCTGGTTTTTCGGTGAGCAATAATCAGACGACGTTACTGGACTCAGATGGAGATGGTGTCAGCGATGAATTGGATGCCTTTCCATTTGATTCGAGCGAGTCGTTGGATACAGATGGTGATGGTACAGGTAATAACGCAGATCTTGATGATGATAATGATGGTTATTCTGATCAACAGGAAGCGATAGATGGAACCGACCCGCTAAATCCTTTTTCCTGTATCGAAGGCTGTTTTAGTTTTGATGTTGATGATAACGACGATGTTCAGGCCTTAACCGATGGGTTGCTGGTCATACGTCATCTCTTTGGCTTCTCTGGTGATTCTCTCACTTCCGGCGCGATAGCAGGCGATGCAAATAGAGCTCAAGCAGGGGCGATTTCAAGCTATCTAACCGTATCGGATACTGAGCTTGACCTCGATGGTAACGGCGCATCTGAAGCCCTCTCTGATGGTCTGTTACTGATTCGTTATCTGTTCGGATTCACGGGCGATGCATTAACGGCAGGTGCTATTGGTAACAATGCAGAGCGGGATACTGCTGAAAAAATCGAAGCTTATGTCCAGGAACGGATTCCTTCGAACTAACCGGCTGACGAGTTCGTTTGAGAGCTATTGGCAGAGTCTTGTTTCGGTCTCCTCGAGTCAGGGTTTTGAAACATCCAGCTATGAGAGGGTGCTTTGTTGTGTGTCAGATTCGTCTGCGTTTTTTACAGTATGGGTCTGGGATCACTTTTACATCGAAATCGCATTGCTTCCCCGGGCTGCTCCTGGGAGATCATGATCTCATAGCCTCTTGCCCGACAGATAATGCCCGCTTCGCAGTAGCACATGGCCCACTCGTCTCCTAAACAGTTTATGGTATAGGCGGGAGCCACATTTGGCTCGAAGATCAATTTGCTGGAAACGCATTCCGCCAGTTCAGGACAGGCCCAGATGAGTAGCAATAGTCGCATTTCAGTCTGTTCCTGTCCTTACCTCGGCAGTTTCGCTGATAGATTGCCAAAGCTGTCCTGAATGTAGCCTGAACCTGGTATTTCCAGTAGTCGCAGTGGTGTTTCTTAAACAGATCGATTGGTTTGCGTATCTGAGTTCAAGTTGAAATCTCGGCTAGGCATTGGAAAGGGAAGGGACCTTTTAAGTCATAATGAGGGCAGGTCATCTAAGCATCGTTTTTCGCCATCAGAGAGCCTGCTCGTCTCTTTTTCGGTTAGGAGCGTATCTGACAGTCTTGTTTGAGCTTTATTGAGACCTCAGATATCTGTAGTCTTACTGGCTGTAGGAAGCCGCACAGGTTCTGCGGCAGGACTTGGTCTGTACCTGACTGGAAAACACGTTTAGGGAGTTGCACATAGGATGAAGGTTGGCAGGGTGATGGCTGGAGTAATCGTCATTGTTGTTTCGGTTGCGTTCGGATTGGTTGTTACGGGTATTGGCGGCGATCTGTTTTTTAAGGGCTTTGTAGCCTTCAACAAACCGGCTGGCGATTTTGATCCAGGCCATGCAGTGACTGCCCCAGACTACAGCCTCAGTCGGAATTGGGCCTCATTACCGAGTCTGGATGATCCGGCCGACCAGACTCCAGAAGGAATCCAGATATCGAGCAAGAAAATCAGACCGGTGGACGTGTTTTTTATCCATCCAACTGGCCTGATAAGTGCTGGGGCCTGGGTTTCACCTATGCAGGAAGATTCAGCTACCGGCGAAAATACGCGATTCATGATGGCCAATCAGGCAAGTGTTTTTAATGGCTGTTGTAATATTTACGCGCCGAGATATCGCCAAGCCAATATATTTTCTTATTTTCTAAGATCGAGCGAAGATCGAGATACTGTCCTTGATTTTGCCTACCAGGATGTCAGGCGCGCTTTTGAGCATTATCTGCAACACGAAAATGAAGGTAAACCCTTCATCCTTGCTGGACACAGTCAGGGAAGTCATCATGCCAAACGCTTGCTAGAGGAGACCATCGATTCAACTGATCTGCATCGTCGTCTGGTTGCAGCTTATCTGTTGGGTTCTACCATCATCCCGGTAATGCCTGCCTGGATTGATTCGTTGGCGAATATCAGGCCCTGCAGCACCGAGGATGACCTGGGTTGTATTATTGCATGGGACACAATGCCCGAAGGCAAACCGCCTTTACCTCGAGATGAACAGAGTCTTTGTACGAACCCGCTGGTGTGGCGGATTAATGAAGCTCTGGCACCTGCCAGCCTTAATGAGGGTTCGTTGCTCCCTGTTGGTAGCTTTAATGCGAATATTGGGAGTCTTTCGGACGAACCGGTTGGTCAACATTATGGGCCATTGGCAAAACCGATTGAGGCGTTAACCGGTGCCCAGTGTCGGCAGGGTACGTTGTACGCAAGTCCCTCTTTACCTGAAGGATTTGAGGAGGATGCCATGGGTACCTATCATCAACTCGATTATGCTTTGTTTTATATGAATATTTTTAAGAATGCACAGCTCCGTTCGAACCGATTTTTAGGTAAAGCGGAAGCGGTTTCGACACAGTTCCAGGGTGTCCCTCAGATTTAGGGTTGGCCGTGTTTAAGTTGTCAGTCTGTTTTTGGGGCCTCGAGCCTTGGCAAGTGCACTGCGCTAGGTTAGAACTAAAACACTGCGGAGAGCAGGCTAGCACAAATTGGTTGGCTTCTAACCCAGGTATGCAGTAATCCTGGTTTCGGCTCTTGATGCTGTGGCCTTACCTGGATTGATTGAATTGCTTGCCATAAATCATCAAGCAGAGCTGATTTCGGTTCGCTCACTCAGGATTGAGCCTTGTCAGCATTGAAGATTTCTTCGATGGTTCTGTTGAATGTTCTGGATAGGTTAAACGCCAGGGAAAGGCTGGGGTCGTAGCGACCGTTTTCAATGGCATTGATGGTTTGCCGGGACACACCTAATTCTTCGCCCAGTCGTAATTGTGTCCAGCCTTTTATCTTTCGCAGTTCACATACCCGATTGTTCATTGGTGGCGCCAGCTGAGAATGAGTACTGCCAGAACGAACGTTAGCGCCATTACCATGAGCACCAGCCCTGATTCAATCTCTGCATAACCGGCGATGGCTGCACGTGACGTAGATATCAATAGTAGCGTGGTTCCCACTATGGCGCTGAATGCCAATGCCTTAATTCCCAATTGCCTTTGGAACTCATCGTAATGACGAACATATCGGTAGATGATTAGGATAAGCATGCTTAATCCTAACCCAGGCAACAGGGCTAAATAGGGGTGCCAGGCGCCACTTAGCGGCAGCAGCTTAGCGGTTAAGGCAAATAGACCAACGATGCCTGCAGCGAAAATCGCAAGGTCAATCAACAGTTGCGAGAGGGGTGCCTTTAGGTAAGAGGGTTGCCTGGTTTGGAGGTCCATAGACGTAGATCGTTAAAATGTAAAGCAAACTTTACATCATTTGGGCCAGACTGGAAAGGCTATACTTTTCGCGTATCCGGAGGTTTCAATGAGTTATGTTAAGCCGGCGCTACGGTAAGCAATAACAGGTTATTGTGGTCGCCAGTTTGAAGAGGTTTTATGAGATGGAAGTCCGGCCTAACGTCGCTTTTGATTGGGTGCCGTCTTGTAACGAATCACCAGTATGAGCAAAGCAAGCGCTGCATAACAACAGCTGCTGAAGACCAGGACCGTGTGATTATTGGTTAAATCGACAATTTTACTGGTAACAAATGGACTGAAGGCCGTGCCTATGGTTGCCCCTAGTAACATCAATGAAACCAGACGGGCTGACGGGATTGAGACGAGTTGGGTTGCCAGGGACAGAACGCCCTTGAGCAAGGAAAAATTAGCAAACCCCCAGAATAGTACCGCCATACTGAGGATTTCCGGTGAAGTCAGGTTCCATAACGGAATGGAAAAAATAAAAGTGCTCATTGATGCGATCGTTACCAGGTTTCTGAGCCCGATCCGGTAAACCCACCAGGCGACGAAAATCTGTGCGAAGAACATACCTAGCCAGAATTGGCCGACGAGACCACCTGCTAGGGTTCGTTCTGCTCCTAGCACAGTTTCAGCGTAGTTGGGTAGCCAGAATAGCATTGAGTATTGGCCTAGTGTATAGAGCAACAGGCAGGTGACGCACAACCAGACGGATAAAGGCCAGGGTTTGCGTGTCACATTTAAGTCGGCAGTTTCTTCTGCTTTGGTAGCAGGAAATTGGGATAGGGTTGTCAGTAGCACGATCACAACCGCCAGTATCCCGGTGCACAGATAGGTTGCGCTCCATTGAAACTCACTGGCGACAAGGTAGGTGGCAAGCCAGCCAGTAGTGAATCCAGCGATGCTGAAACAACCATCTGTAATAATGAGCATGGAGGCCCGTTGATCATACTCGTATACTCTTGATATGGTTAAAGCGCCACCGGCAAGACCAATTCCGCTACCCAGGCCAACCACGCCGAGAATCAGTGAACTTAACATGAGGTCATCGACAATAATGAGTGCGCCTAGTACAGTGCCGATCGCAGTGTAAATGCCGATAATTAAGTTTTTCAGCTTAAACCAGTCGAATACAAATAGTGCCAGAATTGCACCGATGAGATTACCGCCTGTGAGCCAGCTGAATTGGCGGGTGGCTTCGGTAATGGATTGACCAAAATGTTCGGCCATGGGTGCAGAAATAATACCGATGGGTGCCAGCATGCTGGATAGCAAAAAGTAAGTGAGAAAACTGACCAGTGTTACGCGCTGAGTATTAGAAAGCATCATAGTACTGGCCATCGTTGCTTAGGCGTTAGTTGTAAACGGCTGGCTAGGTTTTCAGCAACGTCACTGGCATCGATGACGAGCTTGTCTTCATCGATACCGGTAACCGCGCCATTTTCAACTACTTTCCTGCCGGCTACATAGACCGAGTGCACGTTTTTCGCTCCAGCACTGAAAACAAGATTGGATATCAAGTCGTGTGCGGGTACCGTACAGGGTTGAGATAAATTCATCATCACCAGGTCAGCTTGTTTACCTGTTTCAATGGAGCCCAGTTCATTTGCTCTGCCGATCGCTCTGGCGCCGTTGATAGTGGCCATTTCCAGTACCTGGTGAGCCCCGAGCGCTTGGGCATTTCGGCGCATCGAATTTTGCAGGAGCACAGCGGTTTTCATTTCGGCTATCATGTCATAACTGTTGTTGTTAAGTGCGCCATCTGTTCCCAACCCAACATTGACGCCAGCTGCAAGCACATCGACAAGCGGAAGATTTCCTGTTGCCATTTTCATATTGGCCACTGGGCTATGGGCGAGATGGCTACCTGTGTCCTCAAGGATTTGTATTTCCTGTGGCGTCATTTGCGTACCGCCTATGAGGAGTACATTTTCTCCCAGGGCATGATTTGCCAGTGACCATTCCGCTGGCCGCATGCCATAGTGATTGACCATATAAACGGCATCTTCAAATTCGGAACAAAAATGATAAACGATGCCAACACCAAGTTGCCTGGATTCGCGCATGACCGCTTCATAAAATGCCGGGTGGTCTGTGTCACCAGGCCTTCGAGGAACATCCAGACCGAACCACATCGACACAAGCCCATTTGCTGACTCGTGCCAGGCATTCATCACTTTCATGGTTTCTTTTAGGGACCCTGCCGCGATGGCTGGCGAGTCTTTGCCTGGCTGAGGTATCGTAAATCTGCCCAGTATGGCACGTATGCCAAGTTCACCCACGGCCTGGGTCAGTTGTTCAAAGTTATCGCTTGGGTCCACGTTTGGGCTAACAAAGCAAGTTGTTCCGTTACGCAACATCTCCGCCATGGCCAGTCTGTTGGCAATGACGCCTTCTTCCGGATATCGGCTGGTTAGGTAGGGGTCAACCACTGCATCAAGAAATGGGATCCAGTGCAACTGATCACCCACACCTCGAAGCAAGGACTGGTCCGCATGGGCGTGGGTGTCGATGAATCCGGGTACAACCACCATGCCTTGACCGTCCTCGCATACTGCATTTCTATGTGCAGGCAAGAGCGATTCGGCTTTGCCGACAGTGTGAATGACCTTGTCTTTAATCGCGATAGCAGCGTCGGTAATAATCCGCCGATCTTTGTCCATCGTCACAACGGTGATATTGTGTAACAGATGCACGGCTAAAACTCGTTCATGTTAATGCCATGCTCCCTGATTGAATCGCTACTGATAAAGCGACTTCGTGCCTGAGTGCCTCGTGCGGCCTGATACCAATGGATAGCCAGGCCGGTATTGGCGGCGCCGTACTTTTTTGTGGATAGTTTCAACGACTAGACCGCCTGACAGGTTCGATACCTGCCACCGACATGAGCGACTCAACGCAATCGCGTATAGACACATCAAGCGGGCGAAATTCCATGTCCAGGGTTTCCCTGATCCGGTCATTTCTTAATTCGCAGCCTCCCCATACCGCTCTGAACATGGCTTCCTTTGCCTGCACCTTCTCGGGAAAGGGGTCAATGAGCTTGGCCCCTGCAAAGTCCATCTCCGGGAGCAGGCGATCAATGCTGGCACAGATATCTTCAACGTTGCGTGTGTCTGTTGACCAGGCGATAAAGCGTTCGCCATTTGCAACATTGACGCTTTCGAGCATTCGAATGTGGGCTTCAGCCGTATCTCTTACATCGACAGTGAACCAGGCACGATAGGCGCCAATGACATTCTGCGTGTATTCACCCAGTAACATGGTCTCGATGTTGTGCTGCCAGGGACCACCATTCTTTTGATGGGGTGAGAGAATAGGACCCACATTATCACCGGGGCAACAGGTAATCGAATCCCAGCGACCGCTGGCCTCGGCTGCATCCGAGAAGGCTCTTTGTGCTAGCACCTTACCCATGGAATAACCCTGGCCACGTTCCGGTGTGCGCTTGGGATTTTGCTCATCCGGATAGCGATCTTCGTAGAGGACAGGCCGTCGAACCAGTTCCTGGATATCCTGCTCGGAAATAACCGCGGCTATACTGGAGGTGACTACAACCCGGTTGACGGTTCCAGAGAGATTGACGCTGTTGATAATATGATCACATACTTTTTTAACATAGTCCTGATCATCATAAGTGGAGACGTGTGAGAGGTGAGCGACGCCTTGGCAGCCTTTGAAGATTTCATCGAAACAGCCGGCATCATCCAGGTTGGCCGAGTGCAGCGTCAACCGGCCGGAAGCATATCCTGGCATGGCCTTGAGAAAATCTGTCTTGCTGCTGTCGTCAGCATCTCGAACGCATGCCCGCACCCGATAGCCTTCATCCAGGAGAAGTCGTACAACCCAGCCGCCGATAAAACCTGCGCTGCCGGTAACCGCGACAGTTCCACCTTGGGGTATTGGTGCCATTGATCTTCTCCTCGTTATAGTTAGTTTTCTAGTTAACTGCGGCCAACTACCACCATGCCAGGTTCCCATATGCAAGCAGGTTGCCGCTGCTGTCAGTTTCCCGTGTGTTGTAGCGTGATTAACCGGGTAAGTGCCGTTGCAGGCTAAACCAGACAGCGCCGAATCAACATTCATCGAGTCCTCCTTCAACTCGATTGAAATTTGTTCAAGCTCACTATCGGCCACACTGGGTAATAAAGTAAACCGAATATAACGATATCATTTTAGATGGCCTTTGTGACATGAGAAAGATTTTCGCAAAAGCGGCGGCAACCGGGCCAGGCAGGTGCAGTCAGTTCTCATTCGATCGCTCGGGCCGGGCCGTTGGAGGTTGCTTAATGGCAAGCGCGTAGGAGAGTATTTTTATGGCAGAGCGCGCTGTGAGGCTTAAAAGGCTTGCCAATAACGATTCATTGACTGCTTATCAGTCAATCGTGTTTAAAGTCCGCAGTTTG
>Ga0206679_10000659_pt1 | contig 28875 bp, 24 predicted proteins | sample M110012015metaG_FD_155464 | JGI IMG/M metagenome (GOLD analysis project Ga0206679, IMG submission 155464) | Ammonia-oxidizing marine archaeal communities from Monterey Bay, California, United States - M1 100m 12015 | ecosystem: Environmental > Aquatic > Marine > Intertidal zone | place: USA... | reverse complement strand
AACTCCAGTGCGGTCACCAGCACCATTACCGTCGCCGATGTCGATGATGCACCGGTACTGTCCGGTGCTGGCGGGACCCTGGCCTACAGTGAAGGGGATGCCGCCACCGCCATCGACACCACCTTAAGTCTCGCCGATGTGGATGATACCAACATGGCCTCTGCCACCATCACCATCAGCAGTGGCTACCAGTCCAGTGAAGATGTCCTGGCCTTTACCGATGCCAATGGCATTACCGGTTCATGGAACAGTGGAACCGGGGTCATGACCCTGTCCGGCTCGGCCACCAAGGCCAACTATGAGGCCGCCCTGGAGAGTGTCACCTACCAGAACAGCAACAGTGATGACCCTGACAACACCAACCGCACCGTGACCTGGATCGTCAATGATGGCACCAGCAACTCCAGTGCGGTCACCAGCACCATTACCGTCGCCGATGTCAATGATGCACCGGTGGCCGTCGATGATGCCGTAACTGCCACTGAAGACACAGTGTTCACTTCATCAACTGACCTGGATGCTAACGACACCGATGTCGACAACAGTAGCCTGACCGTGACAGCTGGCACCTTTTCCACAGCACAGAGTGGCTCTCTGGTACTGGCCAGTGATGGCAGCTATACCTACACCCCGGCTGCCGATTTCAATGGCACTGATACCGTCAACTATACGGTCACTGATGGTGCCCTGGCCGACACCGGTGTGCTCACCATTACGGTCACGGCGGTCGATGATGCACCGGTACTGTCCGGTGCTGGCGGGACCCTGGCCTACAGTGAAGGGGATGCCGCCACCGCCATCGACACCACTTTGAGTGTTGCCGATGTGGATGATACCAACATGGCCTCTGCCACCATCACCATCAGCAGTGGCTACCAGTCCAGTGAAGATGTCCTGGCCTTTACCAATGCCAATGGCATTACCGGTTCATGGAACAGCGGTTCCGGCGTCATGACCCTGTCCGGCTCGGCCACCAAGGCCAACTATGAGGCCGCCCTGGAGAGTGTCACCTACCAGAACAGCAACAGTGATGACCCTGACAACACTAACCGCACCGTGACCTGGATCGTCAATGATGGCACCAGTAACTCCAGTGCGGTCACCAGCACCATTACCGTCGCCGATGTCAATGATGCGCCCGTCCTAACTGATGCCGGTGGCGGTCTATCATATGCATCAGGGGACGCGGCGACAGCAATTGATACTACGCTGACAGTATCAGATGCCGATAACGCGAACCTCCAAAGCGCTACTATAACTATTAGTACTAACTATCTATCGACTGAAGACGTTTTAGCGCTAGGTAATGCAGGTCTTGGCATCAACGCGAGCTGGGACTCAACTAATGGGGTTCTATCGCTATCTGGTACTACCACCGTGAGTAACTACGAAACGGCTCTTGAAAGCATTACCTACTTCAATAGCAATACAGTCACCACGAGCACCAATGACAGAACCATCACCTGGCTGGTTAATGATGGCACCAGTAACTCCAGTGCCGTCACCAGCACAGTGTCTGTTTCCGGACCTATTTTCAATCATTATGCCGTTAGCTTTGATGGTGGTAGCACATTTACAGATGATTCCGGTTATAGTTGCACGGCAGCCCCTGTCACGGTCGTTGCTCATGACTCAGTACACAATGCAGTGGGAATCAGTAGCACTGTCACTTTATCTAGCAGTGATTCGGCTGGAACCTGGGTAGGGTCAAGCTCATCCACTATCGATCTAGGATTTTCAGGGAATACGAGTGTTACTGCTTACCTGCAGCACGCAGCGGGAACGATCGGCATTAACGTCACCGATGGTAACGTGTCGGAATCTGCAAGTGAAGATCCCTCCTATACCTTTACTTCTACACCTGTCAACGTTGTCTTCTATAGAGACAGCAACACCGATGGCGTTCCTGACGGTGCTGGTAGTGACGTACCCACGTTGACTGCCGGTACCCCACTTAATCAATTACTGCTTGGCATTGTCAGTAATTGTTCACAAATTTCATCAGTTCAAAACCAAACCCTGGCTGTCAACCTTGCCTATGAATGCAACAACCCAACCAGTTGCCGTCGCGATAAGGATATGTCCGCAGGATCTACCGCTATAGAAGAAAATAACCTAGGTGCAAGCCTTGCCTACCAATCAACGAACCTTGCCTTTAACGCCGCTGGCTACGCACCCTTTAACTTAACTTATTTCGATGCTGGCAGCACTAAACTGTATGGCACTATGACCGTTCCGGCATCCGGTAATGACCCTGCAGTAGCGGCTTCAGGATCAAGTAACGCGTTTGTTTCCAAACCGGCTGATCTGGTTACAACGGTAACAGGAAACCCTGGAACAACCAGTTCTGGCAACGGTTTCATTGCTGCCGGGGCCGATTTCAGCATTGCCATCCAGGCGAGGAATGCCTCAGGCGGGACAACACCCAATTTTGGCCAAGAAACTTCTCCCGAAACGGCCAAAGCCAACCTTGTCAGCCTTGTTTATCCCTCTATTTCAAATGCAGGGGTCCTCAGTAGCGGTAGTTATACTCTCAGCGGTTCAACTGATGGAGCAGGCGCGCTCACTGCCAGTTTCAGCGAGGTTGGTTCTATCACTTTGAATGCAGATATCGGCGACGGTGATTATCTGGGAGCCGGCAACGTGACTGGTTCAACGAGCGGGACGGTTGGACGTTTTTATCCTGATGAGTTCCGCCTTAGCAGTGATAGTGTCATTGACGCCTGTACTGCAAACTCTAACCATACTTACATGGGACAAAATGGACTCAATATCAATTTCACGGTGACGGCGAAAAACGCAACCGGTGCGACATTAACCCACTATGACGCTGCAACCTACGCTGTAAGTTCAATAGCGCCCGCCATTGAAACAACCAGTAATAATGGTGTCGACCTGTCGTCCCGACTAGCTCTCGCTTCAGGTTCATGGACGGCTGGTGTGTATAGCGTTTCTACCAGTGCAGCAAATTTTTCGAGAACCTCATCTGGCGCACCAGACGGCCCACTGCTGCTGGATGTTGGCCTAACCATTACTGACAACCTCGACAGCAGAAATTTTGATAACCTCGATTTTAGACCCGATACCTCGGGTAACTGCGCATCAGCCAATAGCTGTACCAGCAGGTTACTGGTTGGAAATCCGACCCTACGATACGGTCGACTCACCATTAACAGTGCTAGCGGACCCGAGACCCAACCGCTGGCTGTAACACTGCAAACTGAGTATTTCAATGGTTCTGGCTTTACTGTTAACACTGCAGACAGCTGTACCAGCATTTCAAGAAATCAGATCGAGTTCAATGGCAATGCCATCACGTCCAATGGTACTCTAACAGTAGCGGTAGGCGGTGGTAGCACCACCGCCAGTTTTGGTAATTTGCAAGCAAGTAATGTCAATTGGATCACCGGTGATGCCGGGCTCACTTTCAGCCCACCTGGAATAGGCATCGTAGGAAGCCTGACCGTAGAATTAGATTTAACTAATTACCTCTGGCTGCAGTACAACTGGGATCTGGATAACCCCGCGACTTATGATGAATCCCCGGCACCGGCTACAATCATATTCGGGAACTTCCGAGGTCATGACAAAGTCATTTACTGGCGCGAAAGCTATGACTGACCTATCGGTTGGTCTGGTTATTTATTTTAAAAAAAACAGCTAATATCCTGTCAGTGCGGATGTATACCCTGATACCGCTTAACCTTAACTTTTTAAATCATGGCTCTAGCGCACATCCACCTTGACAGTTCGGGAAAGTGAATCGCAACTACCGACACTGGTGATGGTATAAATTGTCTCGGCACCCGAGGTTTTAGAGGAACACGAGACTCCTGCGGAACAACCAGACATTCCTGAGTCACTTGCAAGAGAATAGGTGACCGTGCTACCTGAACAGCTAAGACCGGCGTAAGCCGGCGCATTAGTGGGGTCAAATAATCGATTTAAGCCAAAACCTGCACCACTTTCTGCAGTTAGAAGTGTTCGCACCAGAGTGATCTGTTCACTCCTCGCTGCGGCGTTATCCTGAACCAGTAAACCCAGGTTCAAAGCTAAAGTAGCCAAAACTGTAATCAGGAATATGGCAACTGGTAGCCCCAGGCCTGATTGCTTTACGATGGGCCGACTCCTAATACCAAACTGAAAGCACCGGCTCATGGCGCATTCCTTACCTGAATTTCATGCCGAATAAGGAGTGTTTCGCTGCCCTGCTTAAAGTTGAAATCAACCTGCAATAAAGAAAAGCTCTGCAAAGTCCCGGCTGTATAATTAAAGGCGGTGTAGCTGCTATTGTCGATCTGGTCTGCTATCAGCGCTCGATCAGGAGGCCCACTGGGTAGACAATTTACAGTGGCTGGAGTGCATTGGTTCGTTTTTAACCCATAATTTTTATAACGGTACAATTTCCCACTGGACAGACAAAAACTTACCGGTGCGTCTGATAAGTACAAACGCGGAGTAACCGAGCCAGAACTAAACTGATGACTCGTAGTAAGGGTCAGGGTTTCAATTGAGTTTGCAGTCGAACTGGTTGAATAATCTGTCGTTGCCAATGGTCCGGGTGATGAAGCACTGTATAGCGCAGCGGCAGACATAGGAAAAATCACAACATACTTAGTCCCGCTTAAATTTAAAGCGGTATCAAACGGTACCAGGGTAACCGTATTACTCGCACTGATAAAACTGACATCTAAATAACTAGTCGCCGCGGCTAAGGGTAGATACTCGAGACATTGATCCCCGCCAGCGCCAGCGGAAGTTACCCTCAGGCTGTTAGGCACCGCGGTTCGAATAACACGTTCGAGTTTGGTGACGGTTAGACGACCCAATCCGCTTAATTGATTGCGAACGCTTGTATCTACATAACTCTTCGTAGAGGTCATTAGAAATGAGACCGTTCCCGCTGCTAGAATACCCATCAATACAATGGTGACAACCAGTTCCACTAGCGTAAAACCCTGCTGGGCCGCGACCATACCTGGACTGTAAGATGTTTTCGCCATTCAATATATCCACTGATTCAGTCGTGATAATAAATTCTAGTAATTACTTTTATATACGGTGAAGTCAAGACGCTGCGTATTCGGCTGGCTAATGCTGACCACGATTTTCTTGGAATCAGTTTTCGCGGCGGACAAAGGCGCTAAGTCACCTGCATAGGTCACGCTCACTTCAACCCTGAAATTCTCATAACCTGTTCGTGTCGCCCCTGCTGAATTAAGCAGGGGCGCACCGGCAGCGCTTCCACTACCTTCATCAAGCCCGTGGTAGTCATCTACATCATCGAACAAACTTCGACTGATTTCGTCTGTATCCGCACCAAAACTGGCAAGCAAAGTGCAAGGAGAAGACGGTACAGGGTCATCCGTGCTTAATCCATCGCAGGGCGGAACGCCATCGAGGGCCGACTGCTCATCAAAACGGTGCGCCATAATTTCGTCACTATAGGCCTGGGCGAGTTCAATTGCCCGTGTCTCAAAATAGGTATTAGCACTCTTGGCGGTATTAGAAGACAAAATGGTGGTTATCGCAGTTAATGAAACCGCTAGAATGACAATGACTACGATCATCTCTACTAAGGTGAACCCAGCATGCACCGTCAGTTTTTTCATGGCTGAACACTAACGTTTTGAAAACTTGATATTATTCGCATGCACCCGCATGTGCAAAGCCAGCTGGTGAAATACAGACGCTTGCAACGGTATTCAGGCAAATCTGATAGCCCTTGGCGTGACTTATCTCGGCCTGAGAATCAAACGGGATGTCTACACTGGTATCGGCAGCTAGGGCACTGCATGGGTTGCTGCCAATGGTGGCTATCGCGCCGACTTCCAGAGTCACATCGCTATGATTAAAAGACCTTTTGACCTGCTCCACACCACCAACTAACGAAGACAGGCTATAAGTTGAAGTATCAGAAGCAATTCGAAAGACGACACTATCACGACCAAAGGCCTGCTGTTGAGTATTACGAATGGTTGAAAGGATTACATCGGCCGATGCACTTTTACCAAAGAGTTCCATGTCGAAAAAACGGGATCCTGCAGTGGCGGCCAGAATCCCCAAAATAATCACTACCGTTACTAACTCGACTATCGTGTAACCCTGTTGTTGTAGCTTCAACAACGGCTAAGATCAGCTCCCGTCAGCTGAAGGACCAAACTCAGTAATCGTTCCCCGTTGCACTTCGTAGGTCAATACACTCAGATTCAGCGTATCACCACGAGCCGCATAGGTGAAATCACAATGGCCTGTGCCAGAAGCACCTGCCGCTGATCCACTGGTCACATACCAGTCATAAGCATCGGTGGTTTTATCGTCTTGGGCGTTGGGCGCCTCACCGCTAGCATCTAGAATGGGGACAGAAGCGTCACCCAACAATACGCCAAAAACTTCATCACAATTAGCTACAACGACATCCTTGCCACTGGTCACAGAGGCTGGATAACCATCTGCCGAAAAGTAGATTGTGCCAGCACCGGATATTCCGCTATTCGTGGCAGCACTGAGCGGCTTACCATTTGCAATATAGTAAGCCTTCCAAAGAGCCGCTCCTGTTTCAAGCCCACCTCTGACCGCTTGAACAGATGCAACATGGGCATTTTCTTCAACTGACAAGAATCTAGGCAGTGCTGTAGCCGCGAGAATTCCCAAAATAATAATGACAACAACCAGTTCAACAATAGTAAATCCTCTTTGTTGCCCAGCCAACCCCTTGACATTTTTACGGTCAGCTCCACCTAAAAATTGCTTGCACATAAGACTCTCCTTTAGACCTCATCATTTTCTTCTGGATTTCAACGATTTTCAAGGTCTGACACCATTTATTTATTATTTATTGGAATAACACAAAATCTTAATAATCATATAATAAATTTTAAATATCAATAACTTAGTACTGTCCGCCAGCTAAATCCCAAATTGGCAGAAAAACACCTAATGCTAAAATTAACACTAATACCGCAATAAACATAATTAAAATCGGTTCAATGGACGTTGTCAGCTTTGATAAATCATATTCAACTTCACTATCATAAAACTCAGAAACCTCATCAAGCAACTCCGGTAAGTTGCCACTTTCCTCGCCCACCGAGATCATTTGCAATACCAAAGGAAGGAATATTTCCGTTCGTTGAGCCGTCAGATAAAGTGATTCTCCCCTGGCAACACCATCACCCATTCCCAACACTTTGCTAGCAATAAACCGGTTACCGACCACATCAGCGACCACAGTCAAGGCTGTCACGATGGGCACACCGGCACGACTCATAATAGAAAAGGTCTTCGAAAAGCGGGCCAGAGCAATTCGCTCAAAAACACTACCCACCACCGGCATTCTGAGTTTAGTGCGATCCCAGGTGAGGCCGCCATTAACGGTTCCTGTCCAAAGACGAAAAACAATGGTAATCACTCCAATCAGGCCAAGCAATACTGGCCACAAGTTGATAATAAAATCAGAAGTACTCATCAAAGCCTGCGTCTGCCATGGAATCTTATCACCCAACTTGGCAAAAACCCCTGAAAATGCCGGAATAACAAAAACCGTAACGACCGCTAAAGCTCCGCCCATGGCTAATAATACAAACGACGGGTAGCGTACAGCACTCTTCAATTGTTTGCTGGTGTTCCGCTCAATTTCCATGTACCTGGCCAAGTCCTGAAACGCCAGGTCCAACCTGCCCGTGCTCTCGCCTACCCGCACCAAATTGACATAAAGGTCATTGAACACCTTGGGATGCTGGCGCAGGGTGTCCGACAGGTTGTTACCTCTTTCCAGGTTCGCCAGCATATCCTTCAATATATCTTTCAACGCATTATTGGTAATCGACCCTTCCAGACCACGCAAGGCACGATCCAATGGAATTCCTGCCTTGGTTAAATTGTACATCTGCCGAGAAAAGGTAATGTGTTCTATTTCGCTTATGTCGTTAGATCTAAAAAGAGCGGTAAGCCACTCAAAGCCGAGATCGTTCTCGCCGCCCTCTATTTTAATATCAATGGGTATGACCTGGTTAGCAATCAAGGCATCTGCCGCTCCATCCACTGTCAGTGCGTCCATACTGCCCTTGATTTCCTTGCCGGCACTATTCCTACCCCTGTAATTGTAAGTCGGCATCAGAGAAGCGCCAGTTGACTATCATCAGAGGAGAGACCACCCGTGTTAGTGAACGCGGCTTCCTGCTCAACCTGTTGGGCCACTCGCAGAACTTCACCAACTGTCGTTAACCCCTGAACAGCCAGTTCGAGCGCACTGACTATAAGTGGTTGATATCCAGGTTGCTGCCTTGCCTCCTCGATAAAGAGTCCCGCATCTCCAACCCGCAATGCATCGGCAACGGCACCCTTGATCATTAATAGCTCAAAAACCCCTATACGCCCACGAAAGCCTGATTCATTACAATGCGGACAACCCACTGTTGTCATGAGATTCGCCCTTTCGATAGTCTCCTCATCCAGATGTCTACCCAGCCAGCTCAATTCATCCGAAGTAGCCTCATGGGGTTTGGCGCAATTATCACAGAGCTTGCGAACCAGCCTTTGCGCTAGTATCGCTCTTAGGCTTGAAGCGGCTAAAAATGACTCAACTCCCATATCCATCAACCGAGTCGCTGAAGAAATAGCATCATTAGTATGTAATGTAGACAACACCAAATGTCCTGTCATAGCTGCACGAAGAGCAATCTCTGCTGTTTCTGAGTCTCTGATTTCTCCAACCAGCAGGATATCCGGATCTTGCCGAAGTGATGCCCGCAACACATTGGCAAAATCCAAGCCAATCAAAGGGTTGACCTGGACCTGGTTTATTCGAGCGATTTTATATTCGACAGGATCCTCTGCCGTGATTATTTTCTGGCCTGCCTGGTTTAACTCGTTTAAAGCGCCATAGAGCGTAGTGGTCTTACCGCTACCGGTCGGACCTGTCACCAGAATCAACCCATAAGGCATATGGATCAAATCCCTGAATTGAGACAGGACAACTTTAGACATGCCAGTTTCATCCAGTTCGGTAATACCCGTGGATTGATCTAGCAACCGCATTACCACCGACTCACCATACTCGATTGGCATGGTGGACAATCGCACATCCAATCGTTTTTCACGAACCAGCAGGCTAAACCGCCCATCCTGAGGCAGGCGTTTCTCGGAAATGTTCAAACCTGACATGAGTTTTAAGCGAAGCACCAGGGGAGCGCCAATACGCTGCTCCTTCATGACCTGTTCCTGCAAAATACCATCCACTCGCTGCCTGATCCGCAGCACACCTTCATCAGGCTCTATATGGATATCCGATGCCCTGACCTGAACAGCATCTTCAAATATAGACTGCAGCATCTTCACCACCGGCGCCTCATCCCCCGGCAAACCAACGGACAGGCCCTCAAGATCGAATAAACCCTCGGTTACTTCACTTTCAAGTTCAACTGCATAAGACTCAATTTCCGAGGTGCGCCGATAAACGGTATCCAGCGTATCCATTAGCTCACTCTCTCGAACCAGAGCCACATCAACATTCTGCTTCAACAGCCTGGAAATCTCATCGTACGAAAATATATCTAGCGGGTCGGCCATACCTACCAGCAGCGTGCCATTCGCTTCAGACAGGACAATGGTCCTGTGCCGCCTGGCATGACTTTCTGCCAGTCTAATCACCAGTTCCGGATCAAACCGGTACTGTCTCAGACCGACAAAAGGCACATCTAACTGCTCTGACAGGAACTCCAGGAATTTATCTTCGGGCAGAACATTGTCTTCAATCAGCAAGCGACCCAGTTTCTTGTCCGATTCACGTTGACGCGCCAGGGCATGCTGTAACTGCTCTTCTGTAATGATGCCACGGTCCATGAGCAGATCGCCGATTCGTATTTTTTGCGACCCTACCCTCATAGCAGTTCCCTTAATTTTATGATGCGTTCCTGACTATAATGCCTTACCCTGGCCTCGCTGGTGGGAAACTTCAACGCCCTCTGGAATGCAGCAAGCGCTTTTTGTTTTTCACCTTTTGCGTCTAGTGCAATCCCTAAACCCATCCACCACCGCCCATTAGACGGATTCATTAGGGTCAGCGCTTCATACAAAACCTGGGCTTCGAGATAATCGCCCTGCAATTGTAACAATGCTGCTAACAACTCATGATATTCTGTATCGTCCTCTAAATGGGGTGGTCGCTGCTTCAATAGAGCAATCGCCCTCGTTGTATCCGTGTCTTGTAAAATTCTTGCCAATAATTTTTTGAACGCAGAGAGATCAGGTGTCCGTTGCAAGCCTTCTTCCAGCAGCTGCTTCGCGGCTTCATTCTCATTTCGAGTCATTAGTATGGTGGCGAGTGTTTGCCTGCTCAGATGGCCATCAGGATTTTCCGCCAGGAAATCCATTAACCCTTCCTTTGCCTTATCATATTGCCCTTGTTGAATAAACCTCACCGCTTCAAGACTGACTTCCTTATCAACCTGCCGCAGAGACAGAGAGCGCGCTATTCTGACCTCATTATCGGTCGGTGTTTGCCGTTCTATAACATCTCTGTAATCTGGTTCACTTTTGCCAACCGAGCTAGCTCCTGGTTGCGCTACCGGGGTAGCCTCATGGTCCTGGCTATCGCTATCTAGAACCGCCACTGATGTCTGGCTCACTACCACACTCTGAACGGGCTGCTGTCCAGGTTTGGCAAAACTTTCCAAAAACTCACCTCGATCCGGAGGTATGCTTTCGGGCCACCCGACTGCTGGCGTCAGCAGCAACATAAAAACCATGATAACGGTTAACCTGCCATGGTATCGAATAGATACTATTCTATTGTCGTTATCACAAAGCAAGCCTGCCCGTTCAATGAAAGCGGTCATAAATGCACCTATTCCATATTACCGCGATAGTATGGATCGATTTTGCGTCTCATCTGATCAAATCGTTCTGCTGTTTCATCGAGCATCTCAGCCATAACCGCATCTTGATCTACCAGCGCCCGAAGAAGAATGACAAGTTCTGTCTTCACCGTTTCACGTCTTTTCTGTGCCAGCATCGAACCTAATACTGGTACTTCATTAACCCCTGGAATGCTGGTATTAGACCCGGAAGCTCGGGTCTGCATCAATCCTGATATAACAATGACCTCACCATTTCTAACTCTGGCCACCGTATCTGATTCTCGCGTAGCGCTATTAGCAAGGGGAAATTCCTGGCCATTAATTACCTTCAAGTCTTCCTTTACTTCGCTGAGAATAGGATGAATATGCAGAATGATATCTCCGGAATCACTGATCTGAGGCGTCACATCCAGGGCAATACCGGAAAAGAATGGTTCCAGTTCACTGTTTTGGTTAGTCGTCTGTTCAATCCCGGCACCAAAACTGGTGGTGTTAGCATTAGTAAGGTAATAAGCCTCCTGTCCGACTTTGAAAATGGCTTTCTGGTTATTCAGGGTCAATATTCTTGGGCTTGAGATCACCTGCACATTACCCTGAGTTTCTAACAATTTGATCACACCACTAAAATCCGAAAATTGCATATCAACCGTAAAAGGAGAGCCGAGCGAATCATTCTGGGTATTAGTGGACCCAAATTCGGTTGAAATCACCCTATTACCCGACTCATAAAGCGATTGCAGGTTAATCCCGGCCTGAAAGCCTTCCTGCAGTTCAACTTCCAGAATTTTCGCTTCCAGAATAACCTGCCGCTGCAAAGCTTCCTGAGAGGCATTTAGAAATTTCTCTACCTGACGTAATTCTTTTGGATAGGCCTTAACCAGGATCATGCCGGTATGCGGCGACACTATCACTGTACGCTTATCAGGATTACGGCCAGTAGGCGTGGAGTTGGTATTGATGATACCCAGTATGACTTCTTCAAGATCTTTCCAATAATCAGTCTCAGTCGTTGTACTAATAGAGGCGCTGCCGGAATTCTGGCCCCCGCCCTGGCCCATCTGGCCACCTGCATTACCTCCAAAGTTATTAGCCCGCCCGCCTTGAAAGCCACCTGATTGCTGGCTGTTACCGCTCTGACCATCACTGATACCACTGGATGTCACCTGCATAACGGAGTTACCGCTACGCGATACATTCAGATAATTCAGGCGAAATATTTGAGTTTGCATACCTCCGGGACGAATCTGGTAAATACCATTGTCAACGACGATATCGTAATCATAAATTCCTCTGATTTGATCCAGTACTTCTTCAACGGTGACATTTTTTAAATCTAAAGCAGAAATCTGGCCGGTGACATCAGGATGAACGACAACGCTGTGATCCGTACCGACTGTCAGCAGTGCAAAAAATTCTCTGACCTCCATGCCTTTCTTCACAGAAAAATCAAATCGTTCTTCAACTTCCGACACCATGCTTGAATCAAATGCAAGATCTGGAACCAGATCCTGTAACACTTCTTCAGGAGCAACCACCGGTCCTGCTTCCTTAACTACAATGGATCCACTCGTATTCAAAGATGCTTGCACGTCATCGAGGACATCTCTATCAAAAGATCCGAACCTAGAGCCTGTCTGACAACTGGTCAAAAACATAAAAGCCATGAAAATGCAGCTACTTCTTCTGATTCGCTTTGCTAAGCTCGCACAAAAAGGCATTATTACTGATCCTCCTTTCGGACTGTTCCTGCGTGCAGGGTCAACCTGCTGGTCCTTTGCCCTTGTTCCAAGGTAACCCCTGCTTTATCAATCTTTTTGACTCGTGCAGAGCCAATAACAGCTCCTTCCTCTACCGTCTGGCCATTGATCACCGCGTACTTTTTGGCCCGCATAATAAGCACCGAACTTAGACTGTATGACTGATTACCTGAAAATGATACAAACGAATCCAAATCAGCACTCACTGTTTCATCATCGACCCCACTTGCTTCAAAAGAAATCGGGGCGGTTGGGTCCATAAGCCCCCCGAATTGGTTATCGGCTATCGCAGCCTGCGTGAACATCGCCAGGACGAGTATAATGCTGCTAAACATCAATCCATTGTTCCTTGGTACTTAAGGTAAATATCTCCAGCGTTAATAGTCCGTTGGGATACTCATTACTTTCATAGTATGCCCGCTGCCAGTAAAAGTGGTATCCCAAAGATTCTACCTCATCCAGATACTCTAAATTGTCCAGGAATCGTCCTCGCAATTTGAGTTGAATACCGTGTTTATAGATTTCAAGTTTTTCTCTAGGGTCCGATTCCTCACTAGAAGCTGCCCTGAAAAAAAGCGTCTCTGGCGGACGATTCTCAATGTTCACCAGTTCCAACCGACTCTGCTTACTTAGGACGCTGCTTAGCACAGAAGCCATTTGTCCAGGCTCAACCAACTTGCCTGACAGTAATTCTAAATCCCTATCAAGCGCTTCATTCTGCATTTGCAACCGCTCAATTCGTTGCCGCAGTTCAAGGTTCGGATCTTCTGCAGCCACCAACTGCAGTTCCGCATGCTCACTACTTAAAATCACATTGTCGGCAGTCGCTTTCGTTACCATACGCTGATTCTGCGCATTGCTGTCGACTTGGTACGCCAATGCAAAATCATTCCAGAAATAGCCCAAAACCAGAAGCACAGCCAATAAAAGAATGCCTCTTTCACGCAATTGTCTAGCTTCCCACCATTCTTGTGCCTGGCCCCAAATCGTATCATTCATCGTGGCACCGCCCCTTTAGTCGCTAACTCGAACGTCAGGATATTCATCCCCATAGAGTCGGTATCTAACTGAGAAGCTGCTTGTCTGCTAATTGCCAGATGTTTGAATTCCCGGCCCCTAAAGATATCGCTACGGCCAAGACCATCTACATATCGAGTCACCAGTTCGCCGCTACGCGTATTCCCTTCCAACCAGATGTTCTCCCCACCCCCTGTCAGGTTAACGTGGGTCAACTGCACGCCAGGTCTGTGGAAGCGCGCTAGATCGGCGAGGTAGGCTGAGAAGCCATCGGAATTACCCGGAATCCCCTGCCTTAGAAAATTTCTCAAGGTCAACTTATCGCTCTGTGCAGCTTGAAGTTGGACTATCGTAGCCTCAAGCTGTGGATCCTTGGATTGCTTATCAATTTCTGCTCGAATAGAACTTAAATTTGATCGCCATTGTTTGGTCGAATCCTGCTGGACCACCAATTCAGCGACGAGATCAGAACTTTCCAGACTCTCTTGTACACTTACCATTACAGGCACCAGACTCACTACCAGGACATAAACCACGCAACGGTTCAGCGAAAGCCAATCAATTCGAGGCCGGAATTTATCCGTATAAAGGTTAACGCTTTGATCATTCATGGAGACAACCCTCTCAAAGCAGCGCCAGTTCCATAAAGGCAATCATGCTGGTCACGTGAATTCATCAACTCAAAACTGCCCCAGAGTTGGTTCAAATTCAGTAATTCACTTTTTACCGCCATATTCAGGTTGAGTTCCTCAATCAACTGATTGGTTACACCAGCAACAGGCGCAATTAATAATCGCTCTACCTGGCCTTGGCCCATCTGGCTTTCGAAATAATCCAAGGAGCGCTGTAATTCAAGGACTAACCGCTGCAGCCGATCATTCCAATCAGGAAAAGCCAATGTACTTGCCTCAATACTGGAATTAAGGTTCCTGCAAAGATACACAACGCCATTTTTAGATAAGCTCAGGAGCGCGTGGTCCTTGCGAAAATCAAGGAAAGCCACGGCTTCCGACTGTTGGGAAATAACCGACACTATGTTTTTTATAGACAACTCAGGAATATCGATGGATTTGAGATCAAGCCCGATATTCAAAACCAGATCCCTGGCTTGAAGAATACCTTTCTTCTCTGCAGCAATAGCGTAGACCATTTCTCCTTGCCTGGGATACGCGTCTTCAGGAACCGGGAAAGTGGCTATTTCCACATCATCGAGGGGTAGATCAATTTTATCACGCAACACAAACCGCAATGCCTGGGATAACTCGCCTGCTTCTACTTTGGGTGCTTCCAGCAATAATAGTTGGTACTGAGAGGAGTCCAAAACCACATTGCATGGCATATTCTCAAGTTCAAGTGTGGTAACGCGATCTAACAGTGCCTGCTCAAGGCCTTCTTTTTGGGTGGTTAACAATTCCCAGTGATTTAATTTCACCGTCGAGCCTTCCGCGCTGGCCCAAACCATCGCCATTTCTTGGCCTTCATAAGCCAGACCAATCTGCCCAGGCTTAGTGGCGGTCTTCCCCTTCAAAAACTCAAACAATCGGCCTCCAGAGCTCAGATCAAGGGTTCGAACATGTGCCTGCATCGGGGCACTTCAGCTCATGCCTCCCTCTGTATCCTTGGCGCGCACCATAATACCTGTAAACAGTCATTGTGACACCAGGCTCAATTATGCACTTTTAAAAAACGAACTTAAACCGTTGAATGAATTAAAATCAATGAGGCCAACCGCCTTTTCGGGACTGCGAAAAACATCATTTTCCTCTGCCGCGCGATTCAAAAAAACCAACAAACAAAATAGATCGGATTGTCGAACCAGTACTGATTGCCATCTCAGCGCATTGAGTAAATCACAGCCATCCTCAATTTAGTTAAAAGCAACCGTTATTGAGAAACTGCCCGCAAGGTTTTAAGCTGGGCCACATCACCTGCCAGTCCTCTATAACTGCTAACCTAAAAGTAAGGAATTACTGCATGCCTCATGCCACTATCAACAACGCCAGGCTCTGGTACGACCGCCTCGGCCATGGGGAACCTTTATTGCTCCATCATGGCTACACGGCATCACGAATTAACTGGCTAGCTGTCGCAGAAGAACTCAAACAGCACTACCAGGTTATTCTAATGGAATGCCGAGGAACCGGTGAAAGCGAAGACACCGCTGGCGGCTACAATCTCGAACAATATGCCCTGGATGTGCTCGGTCTCATGGATCATTTGAGAATCGATCAATTCAGCTTTGCCGGCCACAGTATGGGCGGAGGCATTGGTTTTGTGCTTGGAGCGTACCACCTGAATCGACTGAATCGTCTCATCCTCATGGCACCCATTCCCAGCAAAGGGGTGGGTATGGGCAATGCTGCCATGCTGGATGCCCGAGTTCAGCAGCGTAGGCAAAATAACAGAGCTGCCATTAGGCAAAACTACCTGGATACACGGTTCCGCCCGGAGGTAGAAACTGATGACTGGATCGAAAGCCGAGTTGACCACATCATGCGAGTATCTGATGGGCACCTCATTGAGGGCGCCAAGGCCATGGCAGAGATCAATCTTACCGAAAAACTGGCTGACATAACCATTCCCACGCTAATGCTTGCCGGCTCAGTGGACGGTCTGCTTACAGCCAACCTGGAAGATTTCAAAAGGCTCCCTAATGCGGCTCTCCAGGTATTTTCAAGGGCTGGGCATGAGGTCGCTATTCATGAACCCCTCGGCGTGAGTGATGCGATACACACTTTTATGCAGCATGGCGCGCTTTCCGCAAAAGATCTCTACAAGCGAGCCTGACTAGAAACAATTCTCTGCGGCCCGTTTTCAGATCAGATGACGACCATGTGATTGGGCAACTCGTCCTTTGCGGAAGTTGCCGGCAAGTGGGTCTCAAGCAGCTTTCCAGTGGCTTCTATGCAGCCGAGAAACCCATCCAGGATATTTCCCCCAGCGACCTGTTCCGTCATCGCTGCAACGATCATAGCCCAGTCCTCATCTGCTATGTGTTGACTGACACCACGGTCAGCGATGATCTCAACATAATGCTCAATTTCTGACACAAAGATCAAAACACCCACCTCTGCCTCAGTATGATGCAGATTGTTTTCCAGGAACTGTCGTCGTGCGAGATTACTTGCTCGCCAAGTCTTCACCTGCTGGGGAATAATCTTCGCCAGGATCGGCGGCCATCTCAGCAGCGTCGCCAATAAGATAAAAAGGCCTAATTGAATCAGCATTAAGTCACCCATTTCCACCCAAAAAGGTAGAAGACTAACAACACTGGGCGACAATAAGGCCAGCATTGCTGCCCAGAGGGTCGGTATATAACTGTAGTTATCTGCTCGCTCTGCCAGTACCGTGACCAGTTCGGCATCGGTATTCTGTTCGACCGAGCGAATTGCTGTTGATACTATTTCTAGTTCGCTTTGTGTCAATAAGCTCATTGTCTACCAGCCTCCACTCGCACCACCGCCGCCAAAACCACCACCACCACCACTGAAACCGCCACCCCCAAAGCCGCCTCGACTACCTCCGCCAAAGCCGCCACCAATGTAACCTGTCGTCCTACCATAGCGACTGCGACGGCCGGAACGCGGCCTGCCCAGGCCCATGAGATTACCCAACAAGGGCAGAAAGAAATAGAGCATCCCCATGACTAGCAGCGAAGCCCAGCCATAGGGCTTTCTATCACGGCTCTCTCGAACATTATTTTTAGTCTCATAGGTGCCACCTAGCGCCTCGATAATCGACTGAACGCCTACCTGAATGCCCTGACTAAACTGACCTTTCTTGAACGCCGGCCTTATCACCTGATAAATGATGTTACTGGCAACGGCATCGGTTAACTGGCCCTCAAGGCCATACCCCACTTCTATTCGAACCTGGCGTTCAGCTTTAGCTATCAACAGCAGCACACCATTATTAGCGCTTCCCTGGCCAATACCCCAATGTCGACCTAACTGGTAGCCGTATTCCTCAATCGCCTGGCCCTGCAAGTCAGGCAGGGTCACGACAATCACCTGATTTCCTGTTGCTCGTTCATGATTATATGATTGTCGCTGGATCATGGCCGTTGCATTTGAGTCGATCATGCCTGCCTGATCTACAACCCGCCCGGTCAATCCAGGGAACTGGACTTCAGCACTGACCGGGAAGACCAGAAACAGCAGCAGTAGGCTACGCGCTAGCACTAAAAATTCACCTGTGGAGCCTGTTCAGCACTTTCAGTCGTGGCTTCATAGTAGGCATCTCTGGGTTTGAGTTCACTGTACAGCCAGGAATGCCAGAGCTTACCTGGATAGGTCCGCATTTCAGTATTGTAAACCTCGATCGCACCAATATAATCGCGACGAGCAACGGAGATACGGTTTTCAGTGCCTTCCAGTTGAGACTGGAGCGCTAAAAAATTCTGGTTCGATTTCAAATCCGGGTATTTCTCAACTACCACCATTAGCCTGCTGAGCGCCCCAGACAGTTGACTCTGCGCCTGCTGAAACTGTTGTAACTTAGCCGGGCTGTTAATGAGCTCTGGGTCGACCTGCATGCTCCCTACTTTTGCTCGCGCTTGAGTCACTGCAAGTAAGGTATCTTTTTCCTGAGCGGCATAGCCCTTTACGGTCGAAACCAGATTAGGAATAAGGTCAGCGCGCCGCTGATACTGGTTCTCCACTTGAGACCAGGACGACTTAACCTGCTCATCGAACGTAGGCAGATTGTTGACACCGCAGCCTGTTGTTAAACCAAGCACCACTATCACCAAAAAAACGAGTCGAGACATAACACACCTCCAATAGTCAGATTAGAGTATAAGGTGTTAGCACACATAAGAAACAAAAAAGCCCGGAAAAGGAGCATAAGGTTAAGCCAGATGTGCTATCTGCAATGCCCAGTCCAACCAAATACTATGAGTCCCCGCCGATATCCTGCATCAATGAAAGCCTGACTTCCTCTGCTGGCTGAACCGGATTACAGGGGTAGGCCACATGATCAACGCCAAAGGTGATAGCACCTCCGGATTTAACAAGAGCAATATCGTCTGCTGTTAACTGGTAGCGGATAAAATGCACAGCAGCCGTTTTGTCGTCGGTAGACCTGTCCATATCTTCATCTGCTATCGGCCAGACACGCTTCCCCTGGGCTATCTCTAACCAGATTTTATCTTCAACCCCAAGTAGATCGGTCAGCCGACGCTTGCGCTCTTCAACATCCTCATACTGGATCAACAGCGTACACTTCCAGTTATCACCATCGGGGATAAGTGGATTGTAAGCATCGAGCTCTTCCTGGATTCCCCTGGCTTCGAAGATCTTCTCAATCCGCAGCATTTCCTGGATCTGGTATTTAACGGTTAACCGATCCTCAAAAATCAACTGCATGGCATCACCGAGTTGAACTCGCCGATGCTGCTTGTGAGAAAGGACCTGACTCCGAAAAGCCGAACGAACTTCAGAATAGTCTTCGAGAGACCATAAATCGGATCTTGATAACATTGCCACCCCAGTAAAGTACGATCAGTTGATCGCACTCAATCTATTTCCCGCTACTAACCGTCGAGTGTATCCAAGGCTTTTTGAAAGCGGTTGGCATGACTTCTTTCCGCTTTAGCCAAAGTTTCAAACCAATCAGCAATTTCATCAAAGCCTTCTTCTCTTGCGGTTGCTTCCATACCTGGGTACATATCGGTGTACTCATGAGTTTCACCTGCAACCGAGGCCTTGAGGTTGTCTGAAGTACCCCCTATCGGCAGTCCAGTTGCTGGATCACCAGTTTCTTCAAGGTATTCCAGGTGGCCATGGGCATGGCCTGTTTCGCCTTCGGCTGTCGAACGAAAAACGGCAGCAACATCGTTGTAGCCCTCTACATCAGCTTTGGCTGCAAAATACAGATATCGACGATTGGCCTGCGATTCTCCGGCAAAGGCATCCTTTAAATTCTGTTCTGTTTTGGAGTCTTTCAACGCCATTTTATTCCTCCTGAAGGTTTTAGTTAGCTCAATATATGCTGGCAGAGCCTATGAATCCAATAAATCTTTTCTCTTATGTTAATCGATTTTTTCAATCACCTTAAGTATCTCTGCCTGAAATACGCTTTTTATCCTATGCCAGATTTCGCCGGCTTCCCCATTACCTACTGTTTTGCCATCGATTTTGCCAACAGGCAATAATTCAAGCCCAGACGCAGTCAACCAGACTTCATCGGCTTGCTTTAAAAACGCTTCCTGAATATTTTCTTCGCGGACTTCCAATCCACTGCCCCTGGCCATTTGGATAACCTGGTCACGAGTGATGCCATGCAGCAGGTGTTCACTTTTCGGCGGGGTCCAAAGCACACTATCCTTGACTGCAAAAACGTTAGAGGAAGTTCCTTCAGTTACCATGCCGTTGCGTATCAATATTGCATCATCAAAGCCCTCATCCATGGCCTGATTCTTCAACATACCATTGGCGATCAGGCTGACAACCTTAATATCCCCCCTGGACCAGCGAAAATCTGCTTTACAAACCGCACTGATCGGTTTGATGTTATCCTCATCAAATTGACTAGCGGTCACCGTAACAAGAATCGTCGGCGCTACTACCGGGTAGACATGTGATCGTTCTGAAGCGATTCCGCGGGTAACCTGAAGATAAATCAGAGCATCTTGCTCATTACTGCGGGACACTGCCTCTTCCAGCAATGCCTGCCACTCCTGGACAGTCATTGAACACTGGATTCGAACCTCTGCCATAGACCGCTGCAATCTAGCTATATGCTGGGCAAGCGTAAAAATATGCCCTTTATATACCGGCATCACCTCGTAAACACCATCACCAAACATAAACCCGCGGTCAAACACAGAAATTTTTGTATCTTCTGGCCTGGTCCATTGACCATTGAGGTAAGCGATAGGCATAGCTAAATTTCCGATCCGGTTTATAACGCGGCAGATGATAACAAGAATCCACTATCCGCACGATCATCTAAGCACCTTGATTCTACGCAAAATGCAATTAGTGGCACCTAGCGCACCCAACAATGCCACCCCCTGGCAGAGCATGACCCTGTCGCATTAAGCCTCACAGCTACAACGCAGCATCCAGCCGCAGCAACAGCCTCTCTCTAATACAACTTAAGAGCAAATTAAATCAGGCTAAGGCTCCCCTGCTTGACTACCCCAACTGAGGTCATTAGAGAATCCATTCTACTAACCGCCTTTCTTCTAACGGCCAATAAAGGTGGGTTGGCGTTTTTCTACAAATGCCTTAGCTGCCTCTTTGTGATCAGTGGTCTGCCCACAATGCACATGATGAGTCGCTTCAAGATCCATACAATCGTCAACCTCTCCTGCCAGAGCACGATTGAGATTTTCTTTCATGTAACGATAGGCAACTGTTGGACCGGCAGCAATACGGCCGGCAACTTCCATTGTTTTTTCCATCAGACTTTCGGGTTCAACCACCCAATTAGTCAATCCGAGCCTAAGTGCTTCATTGGCATCTATTCGATCCGACAGGTAATACAACTCCCTGGCCTTGGCTGTACCCACCAATTGAGTCAGGAAGTAACTGCCGCCATAGTCTCCCGAAAACCCAACTTTAGCGAATGCCGTGATCATAATCGCGGTACTCGCCATAACCCGCATATCACAGGCGAGCGCGTAAGAGAGCCCGGCACCCGCAGCAGCACCAGGCAGCGCTGCGATGGTTGGCTTAGGCATCTTAAATAACTTACCGGCCGTCAGACGTTGGTTGACCCGCTGGGCATGAATAGCACCATCTATGGTATTTTGACTCACGGTGCCATCACCTGAAGAGGCCATGCCCTTCACATCGCCACCAGCACAGAATCCTTTCCCGGCGCCGGTGATAACGATACATTTAACTTCCGAGTCTAATTCCCATGCCGCCAGCATTGTTTGCAGCGCTGCGTTCATACCTCCGGACATGGCGTTTCTAGCATCCGGTCTGTTTAGGGTAATAACGCCAACACCCCCAGTGACCTCTGCCAATAAATCCTCTGTACCCGTATCAATGCTTGTCATCATCCTCTCCTTTACTAACAATAAAATGAATTACGAACAAAAAAATGTCTCGCTTCTAAGAAATCGTTTTACTTCCACAAAAATGTACCAGCAACAGCAAAAACAATCTCCTCAAATCTGCATCTGCCGAGTCTACCATGAGACAAAACCCACCGAAAAAACCATACAAAAAAATGATTTCCGGATATAAGCAGTCAAATACTACAGGAGACAGCACAGCCCACTTAGGGTAACTTTATTATTCATCATTAGACACCAGACAATTCATGAAACGACTACTCATTGCCAACCGTGGAGAGATCGCACTACGGATTTCCAGCACTGCCAGGGATATGGGCATAGCTTGTATCGCTATCTATCCTGAAGACGACGCACTTTCATTACATGTCCTGCAAGCCGACAAGTCATATAAACTGGGCGGTGCGGGTGCGCAGGCGTATCTGGATATCAAAGAGATCATCGCCGCAGCCGTGCAAACTCACGCTGATGCGATTCATCCCGGGTATGGCTTTTTAAGCGAGAGTGTCGAATTTGCCCGGGCCTGTAATGAGGCGAATATTACCCTCATCGGCCCAACCATCGATCAACTGGCCCAGTTCGGCAATAAAACCGGCGCCAGAGCTCTAGCCGCGCAATGCGATGTACCTCTTGTACCCGGCACCAATGGCGCAACAACCCTCGCAGAAGCAGATGCATTTATGACATCGCTGGATGGCAAATATGACCTGTTGATCAAAGCCGTTCATGGCGGTGGGGGTCGCGGTATGCGCAGCGTCGATGACCCTCAGCAATTGGAAAAACATTATCAGCGATGCCAGTCTGAAGCCAAAATGGCGTTTGGCAACGATGCCGTTTATGTCGAAGCACTGATTCCGAAGGTCAAGCATATTGAGATCCAGGTAATTGGCGATGGCCAAGGCCAGGTCATGCACCTGTGGGAACGCGAGTGCTCGGTACAGCGCCAGAACCAAAAGGTGATTGAGATTGCACCCAGCCCCGGCTTGCCTGAAACCACCCGGCAGCACATGATAAAAGCGGCGCTTAAAATGGCCGGTAAAGCAAACTATCGTGGCCTGGGTACTTTCGAGTTTCTGGTCAGCTGCGAAGACCCCAGTGACTATTATTTCATAGAAACCAATGCCCGCCTGCAGGTCGAACATACCGTCACCGAGGCGATTACAGGACTTGATCTTGTCCAACTGCAAATCGCCATCGCAACCGGCAGCAAACTAGAAGAATTAGGCCTTAGCCAGGCGCCCGAGGTACAGGGCTACGCCATCGAATGCCGTATTAATATGGAAACCTTGTCTCCCAAAGCCTTTTTTAAGCCCTCCGGTGGAGACCTGACATTCTATAGTCCGCCATCGGGACCCGGCGTGCGAGTTGATGGATTTGGCTACTCAGGCTATCAGACTTCAACACGCTTTGATTCTTTACTCGCCAAACTCATCGTCCACTCCAGAAGTAACGAATACAGCCCAGCAGTCGATAAAGCCAAACGCGCTTTGGCTGCATTTCAGATTGAAGGGTTCGAAACTAACCAGCCTTTCCTTGACTACATCCTCAATACTGAAGTGTTCCGTAACGGCGATATCTATACCCGCTACATAGACGATAATCTTAAGAACATCGCAGCTGAAATACCTCGTGCCAAACAGCAAAAATCCAAACCTGACTCACCACAAACAGCAGGAGTCAAGATCGACCAGGTGGACCCATTAGCCGTTCTTGCCCACGGGAAAAAATCAACTAAAAACGACCAGATCGGATCAGTGGAAAGCCAACCAGATGGCGGCCTTGCAATCACAGCGCCACTGCAAGGCACCATCATTGAGATCCACGTGAATCCTGGAGAGGAGGTCCATGCAGGCCAGGAACTGGTGATTATGGACGCGATGAAAATGGAGCATGTGATCACTGCGCCTGCCAGTGGAACCGTTGCATCCTTACATGCTAAATCGGGTGATGCCGTATTTGAAAACCACCTGATCCTAGCCATCAAGCCTGGAGAAGTGTCGACTCAAGCCAAGGACCACGACGATGATGTCGACCTTGATTTCATCCGTCCCGACCTGCAGGAGGCCATCACCCGGCACAGTTACGGCATGGATGAAAACCGGCAAACCGCCGTTGCTAAACGTCGACGTACCCATCACCGCACTGTGCGGGAAAATATCGAGGATATATGCGACCCAGATACCTTCATCGAGTATGGCTCCCTTGCCATTGCCGCTCAGCGCAGACGTCGTAGTGTTGACGACCTGATGCAGAACACACCAGGTGATGGCATGGTCTGCGGCATCGGCAGCGTTAATGGCTCACTGGTTGATGAGGAAAAGGCACAATGCGTCGTAATGTCCTACGATTACATGGTGCTGGCGGGTACTCAGGGTCTGCAGAACCACCGCAAGAAAGATCGTATGTTCGAGTTGGCGGAACAACTCAAGGTTCCCGTTGTTCTCATCGCTGAAGGTGGGGGTGGCAGGCCCGGGGATACTGATGGTGCTGGAATCGCTGGTCTGGATTGCCTGGCCTTTCAACTATACGCCCGATTAAGTGGCCTTGTACCCAGAATCGGCATCACTACCGGAAGGTGCTTTGCAGGCAACGCTGTACTTCTGGGCTGCAGCGATATTGTAATCGCCACAGAGGACTCGAACATCGGTATCGGCGGGCCGGCTATGATTGAGGGTGGTGGCCTGGGTATATTCAGCCCTGATGAAGTTGGCCCAATGGACGTACAAGTCCCCAATGGCGTCGTCGATATTGCCGTAAAAGACGAGCAGGAGGCCGTGTCCAAGACCAAGCAATTACTTTCCTATTTCCAGGGCTCGGTACAGGACTGGCAGTGTGCCGATCAGCGCAAGCTTAGATTCACCGTTCCGGAAAACCGCCTGAGAGTGTATGACGTTAAAAATATCATTCGCCTGATTGCTGATACGGATTCCGTGCTCGAGCTTCGTCCTGAATTCGGTATTGGTATGGTCACGGCGTTCATCAGGGTCGAAGGCAGACCCATGGGCCTGATTGCCAATGACCCGGTGCACCTGTCGGGTGCCATAGACAGCGATGGGGCCGATAAAGCAGCTCGTTTCATGCAGTTATGCGATGCTTTTGATATCCCGATACTATCCCTGGTGGACTGCCCCGGTATCATGGTCGGCCCTGAAATCGAAAAAACAGCCCTGGTTCGTCACGCAAGCCGGGTTTTTGTCACCAGCACCAGTTTGACTGTCCCTCTTTTTGCTGTCGTCCTGAGAAAAGGCTATGGCCTTGGCGCCCAGGCGATGACTGGAGGTGGCTTTAAGGCATCTACTTTTACGGTAACCTGGCCAACAGGCGAGTTCGGCGGAATGGGCCTAGAAGGCGCCGTGAAACTAGGCTATCGCAAAGAGCTTGAAGCCATAGAAGACCCTGAGGCCCGACGAGAAGAATATGAAAAAAGAGTCGCCCAGATGTATGACCGCGGCAAGGCCGTAAACTTCGCGACCGCGTTTGAAATTGACGAGGTTATAGACCCGATGGATACCCGTCGCTGGATTATCCGAGGCCTAAAAGCGAGCCCGGCACCGCCCCAGCGTGATGGTAAAAAGCGCCCGTTTATCGATACCTGGTAAATTTGTTCGCCCACCGGTTTGCTAGCTCAAAGACCAGCCTGCACAGGCTCAGCCGCTAAAAACCTGGGCTATTTCACGCAATGCCGCCTGAGTATTCAGACTGTGTTCCTGATTGAGGAATTCGGGCCAACTGGAAAGCTTTACCACCACCATATTATCTTCAGGGGAAATATAAATCAGCTGGCCAAATACCCCTCTGCACATCACCGCTGTTGCAGAGACATCCTCTATCCAGAACTGGTTTCGATAACGGCCGTTGGGAAATGACTGGCGAGCAGGAGCATTGAAAAGCCCATGATCACCGCTTCTGACGTCCTGAACCCATGCCTGCGGAATAACCTGATCCTTATCCCTGCGACCGTCATTTAAATACAACAAGCCAAAACGCGCGAAATCACGCAAGGTTGCATTAAAGCCACCATCGGCAAGCGCATAACCGGCACTATCAACCGTAAAACAGGCATCATGCTCTGCGCCCATAGGCGACCATAATTCCTGGCTAACCAAATCAGCAAGCTTCATACCGGCAACGCGTTCCATGACATGAGCGATCACATCAGTCTCGATAGAGCGATAATAGAACCGCTCTCCATGCTGCGCGTCTTTTTCCTTCAGCGATAAAATCTGATCCCAGATACTCGATGGCCAGTAGGATCCCGGTAAGGCATTGTCTGGGATAGGTCTCCAGCCCGAAGCAACATCTGTTCTACCAATATCCGAATCAATATCAGTGTATTCTTCTACAAACTTAACCCCGGAAGTCATATCCAGGGCCTGTTGTAAGCTTGCGCCTGCCCAGCCGGTATTGTCTAATTCAGGCAGATAAACTGAAAGAAGTTCAGCAGGGTTGAGCGAGCCCTGACCAATCATAATTCCTGTCACGGTCGCTACAATTGATTTTGAAACAGACTGGGCCAAATGCAGTGTTCCTGCAGCCATGCCATTGTAATAGCTTTCATGGATAATCCTGCCATCCATATAGACCAGGAAGCCATCGGTGTAGGTCGCCTCGAGCATTTCGGGAACCGTTATTCGGCTGCCATCCACACTCTTAAAAGACACCGTCGAGAAGTCCTGCAAATCGCTTTCAAGCGGCTGCGCTGGACCCACCCCTGTTCGCACATTAGTGGTCGGGAGAATCTGACGAACGTTTTGAAAAGTCCAGCGATTCCAGGGCGGTTGGTCCCATTCAGCACGAGGAACTCGCCACTCCGGCGAGACCGGTGAACCCAGCATGATCGGTGGTGGCACATCCGAATTACGATAACTATTCATTACAGACTGCCTTCCCCTCCAGACCTCCTACAAGGCCTGATTTTAGTTTTATCCAATCACCCCAACTAATTCTACATACAATTCGCACTTAAACTATTCAGTAAGCGTTAACTTAAATTCTGACACTGCTTCTTATTTAAAAAGTTAACCCAAGCAAATCTGCCCGGTCCAGGGCAAAAAAAACGCCCTTAAAGGACGTTTTTTTACATTCACCAATACCGCCTTCAGGCCTTGGGAACAAATACAGCTTTAGTCTCAAGAAACTCCTCAAAACCCAAGTCCCCCCATTCACGACCATTACCGGACTGTTTGTAACCGCCAAAAGGGGCGTTTAGGTCGGGCCCACTACCATTGATATGAACGTTGCCGGTACGAATCTGAGCGGCCACTTCAAGTGCATGATCAACACTACCGGACTGCACATAGCCAGATAAGCCATAAGGCGTGTCATTGGCGATATCGATGGCCTGCGCTTCATCGGTATAAGGCAAGATGGAAAGCACTGGCCCGAAAATCTCCTCTCTGGCGATGGTCATATCATTATTAACATTTCCGAAAACCGTCGGCTTAACAAAATAGCCGGCATTCAGGCCATCGGGTCGCCCTGTACCACCACAAACCAGCTCTGCACCTTCATCGATACCTTTCTGGATTAAGCCCTGGATTTTGTCAAACTGGACCTCGCTCACTACCGGACCCATGGTCGTCCCATCAGCGAAAGGATCACCCGGTTTGGCCCCTTCTGCCGTACGTTTAGCAATCTCCAATGCCTGGTTATGCGCCGCTGCGGGCACTAGCATCCTGGTGGGTGCATTACAGCTCTGTCCGGAATTCTGGAATATGGCATTCACACCGCTACTCACAGCCTGCTCAAGATCAGCATCTTCCAGCACGATATTGGCCGATTTACCGCCCAACTCCTGAGCCACCCGCTTAACCGAAGCAGCGGAAGCTTTGGCCACTTCAATTCCTGCACGGGTAGAGCCCGTAAACGACATCATATGAATATCATCATGAGCGGACATAGCAGCGCCGACACTCGGACCGTCACCATTGACCAGGTTAAAGACTCCCGCCGGAACACCTGCCGCATGCAACACTTCAGCAAGAATAATCCCATTCACCGGTGCCACTTCACTGGGTTTAAGCACCATGGTACAACCGGCTGCCATGGCGGGTGCAACCTTGCAGGCTATCTGGTTAATCGGCCAGTTCCACGGCGTGATCAAACCGCAGACACCCACAGGTTCACGCCGAAGCAGGTATTTCCCTTTTCTTTCTTCCCAGGGAAAATCCTTCAATATTCCAAGTGTAGTCGCAAAATGAGCCTGCCCCATTGCTGCCTGGGCAGCCTTTGACAACCATATAGGCGCACCCATTTCAGTCGAAATAGCGGCGGCAATTTCGTCATAGCGCTTGGCGTACTCAGCTAAAATAGCGCCTAACAGATCCACTCTCTCAGCGACGGTTGTTTTCGAGAAACTATCAAATGCCCCTACAGCAGCGGCTACCGCATTATCCACATCTGCTGGGCCTCCCATGCTGATCCTGGCAAAGGCTGCCTCGGTTGCGGGATTAATAACATCCAGCGTTGCCGGACTGACCGGATCAACCCATTCGCCATTAATATAAAACTGTAAATACTCTTGCATGGTGTTTCCTCATTGAATAAATAACTTCTGTGTCAACGTGGACCCTTCCACGCCATAAACAGGATCTCAAAACTACAAACTGGTTGATCCTATGTCAAGGATTAGCAATAGCAGGGGTTACTAACTCAGGTTAGATACCTTTACTGATAAAATGATTTCTACCGATCTAACCCACGAACTGTATCAGAACACCGGCTGCAACGGCTGACCCAATAACCCCTGCCACATTGGGTCCCATGGCATGCATCAACAGAAAGTTATTCGGGTTCGCTTGCAGGCCGACTCGACTAACCACTCTGGCTGCCATGGGCACCGCCGAGACGCCCGCGGCACCAATCAGCGGATTGATTTTCTGAGACGACATGAGATTCAACAATTTTGCCATCAGCACCCCGGCAGCGGTGCCAATACAAAATGCGACCATCCCTAATAGCAGGATACCCAGCGTATCCAGCACCAGGAATTGATCCGCTCGCAACTTAGAACCGACAGCAAGACCCAGGAAGATAGTGGTCATATTGATCAGGGCATTTTGAGTCGTATCGCTCAAGCGATCGACCACACCACATTCACGCATTAAGTTACCTAAACAAAACATACCCAGCAATGGAGCAGCACTCGGTACCATCAAGGCAACCAGAATCAGTAAGACTAACGGAAAAATTATCTTTTCCGTCTGCGATACCT